>Ga0115854_10032_pt1 | contig 27588 bp, 16 predicted proteins | sample InSIn2SAF170_FD_83868 | JGI IMG/M metagenome (GOLD analysis project Ga0115854, IMG submission 83868)
TGCAGGAGTTGGGGGAGGAGGGTGTCGAGGAGGAGGAGTTTGCCGGATGATGTTATTAGGGTTTCGTCGATGGGGGGGAGATCGAGGTCGGCGTCTGTGTCTGTGTCTGGATCGCCGGTAGAGAAGGGCCAGTAGAAGTTGTGGGGACTGTTGCAGGCGAGGCGAGCTTGCATGATTGGGTTTTGGAGCTTTTTGGATGCGATTTCTTGTTTGGCGAGTTTGAGTGTGGCTTTGCGTTTGAGCTCCTGTTCTTCGTCTGAGGATAGTTCTGGCGTGAGGCTGTTGTTGCCATTGAGATCTGCTTCTCCGCCCTGCTCGATTTCTTTGAGACGTGAATTGAACTCGCGGTCGCCGATCTCTGAGTAGTTCATTCGAGTGGATTTACGGCCTCGGCGGGTCGAGACGGTCGAGGTGACAGAACTAGGAGTGTCTGCTCTAGAGACAGTGCTTGCCGGTGTGTCTGCACGGGTGGTTTTCAGGTGCTTGACAGGTGTTGAACGGCCGCTATCGTTGGCTTTGCGTTTGAGAGAAGCTGTGCGTGAGCGGGCTTCTATGCGTTCAACAGCCTTGTCCTCCAGGTAGGTTCGGGCCGTACCAGCGAGAATCTCTTTGTAGATATCCTTTTGCTCTTCTGTGAGTGGGGCGTAGAGAATGTATTCTCGTTTGGGCGGAAGGTTAGATTCTACGTCGGTCTTGACTCGGCGGAGGAGGAATGGCTTAAGGATGGCGTGCATGGTTGAGACGAGGTTATTCTTCCGTTTCTTGGCCTTCCCGTCTCCGTCTTCCTTGTCGTCCAGTACGCTGGTGAAATCGAACCAACGTTCAAAGCTGTCGAGGTCATTAAAGACTTCCGGAAGCAGAAAGTGTAAGAGAGACCAGAGCTCAGCAATGTTGTTCTGCAAGGGCGTGCCAGTGATTAGAAGTCGATTAGCAGAGTTGTATGTCATCAGTTCTTTGATAAGTCGGCAATTCATATTCTTCAAGCGATGTCCTTCATCGACCACGATGTACCGCCACTTGTAATTCGCGAGGTAACTCCTATCGTTCATGCAGATTTCATAACTTGTGACAACCACTGGGAACTCGAATTTGCCCTGGCTCTGCATATTCATGTGCTTTCTCCTGATCTCGGCTCTTTCATCCTTGCTGCCGTGGTATAGTACAGTATTGATCTCCGGTGTCCAGTGCTTGAATTCCTCGATCCAATTTCGAACAGTGCTGAGGGGTGCAGCAATCAGGAATGGCCCTGAGATGTTGTTCTCCTTGAAAAATGCTATCAGTGAGATGGCTTGTATCGTCTTGCCCAAACCCATTTCATCAGCTAGAATTCCACAAAGTCCATTCATCCACAATGTCTTTAGCCATTCGAGACCCTCGAGCTGATACTCTCTCATCTTTCCTCCAGACACCAGCTTTGGCTGCTCGGTTGCAACAAGGTCTTGCGCACCGAGACCTTCACCTTTCTCTTCAATCTCATCAGCTGCCTCAGCAAGCGCTTCTTGAACAGTCGGCCCCTCATCAGCTTCCGGTAGCTGGCTCTTATCGAGGTATTTTGCGATGCTCCCTTTCTTACTCGAAGCGGGCTCTTTCTTAGGCCGGCCTCGACCCTTCCTTGTGTCTTTCGCTGGCTGTTCTTCTTCTTCTTGCTTGATGCCGTTCTGTTCTGCATCGGCATCTTGTGTCCTTGTAGAACGTCTCGCTGGTCCCTTGGCATCATTTGCTTTCGCTTCAGCATTCTTCTGCTTCGCAGCCGCACGTCGAGTCCTTTCAGCATTCTGCTTTTGCTGCTCCTTCATCTTATCTGCCATGATCGCAACGAAAACCGAGCTGGTTTTGAGGAGATTGGTGAGAGCTTTCGATTTCAAGTCCATGCCCTCCTCTTCATCATCTTCATCTTCCTCTTCCTTGATTCCATTCACCACAGCAGCCTTGCGATCTTCTGCGTCTGCTTGATCCGCGCTTTCCATCTTCACGTCCCGAGGCAGCGCAACCTCTGCTGTAGCCATTATGAATTACTGTTTGCCAATGTTGTTTGTGGTGAAGCAGTACATGCGAGAGGAGGCAGAACAGAATATCCAAAATCTGTTTTGAAGTGAAGGCGAAGTGAAGGTAGTAAATTGTCGAACACGACGAGACTACTAGCAGTCGAACTGGGCATAAATCATGTACGAGTCACCGCAGAAACACGAGTGTCGTTTACAGGAACTACTGCTCGAACCAAAAGTTCGAATGCAAGGGGACACTCCGTACCTGAGTCCCATTTCTCGAAAAAGTCGATGACGCAGTTTTATTGGTGTCGAACGCGTCGGAAAGATCGCGGAACACGAGATGGACGCGATCTCATCTCGGCTTTAGTATGGGTCCACACGTCAGACGCGTTCAGTGTGGAAACGGCTCGGCATGTCAACGTGGTGAACAGAGCAAAGAATAACCGCGATGTCGAGAAGAATCTATTTCTACTGAGCCAGTATCGGTTCGCCTAATTGCACTTCTATCCAAGCGACCCTCCACATGACCTTCCCCTTTATCTTCTCCATTACTTTCCGACTAGCAACGTTCGATATTGACACATCCGCATGTGAGTACAAAATCACATCTCCCTCCCCCGGCTCAACCACATCCTGGAATACCGTAATCTGTTCCATTATCAACCTGTTCGCCACGGTTTCTGCAAGACCACGTCTGCGGTATTCTGGTTCGGTGTGCAAGCTCGACAAACTTGCATCTTTACCAAGAAGACCCCACGCTACTGGCGTGTTCTCTGAATCAAACAGACCAATGTTAGGGAGCTGCCGCAGCGTCTCGATTGTGCGTGGTATATTCGTGCGGTCAATGATGGTCTGTAGGTGATGTTCTTGCATCACATCAAAGTGCATTCCCTCGGGCGGCTTGACTTGTGGCAGTGCGTTTGTTTTGGTTACCACAACGTATTTAAGGTAAGGTCTATCAACCCGTGTGATCGGTGAGGAGCCTGACGGGGAATTGCAGCTTTCGAGGAACGGCCATAAGCACTCGGCGATGGTTCCGAAGAGTACCTTTGATCGCGAATATGGTAATGACACTATCTTCCCACCATCCCTGATCCGTTGCCATTGCGCTGGTGGTTCGTGGGAAAGACGTTTAATGTGAAAGTTCTGAATGTGCTCGAAGAGCGTGTCCATCAACCTTTGGTAGATATGGAACTGTGGCGAAGTCCTTACATCCTTGATCTGGTCTTCTCCAGCGGCGAATTGAGCTTCCCAAGAAGCAAAGGTCCATACTTGAGTTTGACCAGCATTGGTGAGATCGATGTATGCTGCTATCCAGGGAAGCCTGGAAATCCTTGTAAGGTCAATGGATCCAGTATCACAATCGGCGGCGGTCTGGTCTTCCAATGCAGTCGCTACCCACACCTCTGCTGTTGCGCCAGGTTTTAGGTTTTTGCGGCCAAATTGGCATCGTCTGTATAGAGGCAGACTGTACGGCAACTGAGGCCGAAGATAATTCGAGCTGAATGCCTCTAACTCCGACGATGATACCTGACCAGCATGCACAGCCATATCAGCTAGTAGTTGACTGACGAATCGTCGTATTCAGGACGCCGATTCATCTGCAATGCTGTTGCTGGTTATGAGGGTCATGCAGATATGTGGTAATGACCAACCCACAATTTGCATGACTTTTGGAGACGGATATCACCTTTTCTGACTCATCGCACATCAGTGCTCCATAGCTGTTTGCATAATCGAGCGTAATTGCACCAAGGCGACGACTTTATTCATGATCTTGGTTTCTGCTGGACCCAAACCTCAAGGTGTGTCACGAGTTTTCGAAATGAACAAAGAAATGATTGCTAGAAAAGTGTAGATAGTTGGAAAATTGCACACATCCTGACTACTTCACTGTCATCTCCACATCTGCATCGTACTCAACGTGCGCGTGCGGTCCTGGATCTTTCTTGCTTCTCTTCCCGATCCCGGTAAATCTTCGCCGGATCCAAATGAGGCCCCAAACAAGAAGGAAAATCACCACACTTGCTAAGGCAATACCAACTATGTAACCTGCGAGAAGACCAGCACCATGCGCCGGGTTCAGAAAGTTGTAGGTGTAAAAGCCTTGGGTTGCGTACGTGATATAGGCAAGACCTAGGTACGAACCAAGAAGAATCACCAGGAATGGTATGTGTGAGAACGGAGGAGGATTTGTAGCAGGTAGGATTATCTCCGAAAGTGCTGCGAGTGAATTCAGGCCATGGCGTGAGATCTGTAAGAGTTAGCAAAGGGAATCAAAAGTGGGAAGGCACTTGCATTTCGAAAAGCGTCCATGGGGTTGGTGAACCAGGGAGCCTTGTATAGGAGGACCCAGTAGACAATGGTGACGAGAAAGGGATAGGTCACTATTGTGGTATAGAAGAAGCTGTGGAGGAGTTGAAGGGGGCGCCACCATCGGTCCAAAAATGTGTATCCCCTGCGAACATACACGAAAGTGTGTAATGCCGCTATTGTCATGTAGCATGTTATCCCCCACCACGTCAGATTCGTGAAGTAGCTGAACTGAGCACCAATTGAGCCCGGTTCGTGGACTGCATCGTAGCCGAAAGTAACAAAGAGATTTGCCCAGCAGAAGAGGGCAAATACGAGTCTAAGACTGGCAAGCCCAAGAGGATGCAGAAGCCAGGATGTCACAAAACGATGCTCCGGGTCGAAGGTACCAACCGTAGCACTTATTGGAGTATAAGAGGCAGGCATCGCACGGGTCTGCAGTCAGTTAGAGGATGTTAGATGACGAAGTTGACTGCTCTTGAACATTAGTGAGAAGTGGTAGGACGAGAAGACGAGGAGACGAGGCTGTCTAGGCCGCAGCGAAGACAGCAATGTAAACGTTGTTGAACAATGCGAGAAATGGCTGACAGTTGTCAGCAATAAGCCCCTGATGTGTTGGCTCGCGTGTCTAGCGAACGGTACCAGCACGACCTAGGTAGGCACTGGCGATAGCTCGCTTTGCATTCCTAAGCCACAAACTCTCTGGGCTAGGAGAAAGCGTAGTCGCATCAGCTGGTGGGAAGCAAGAACAGCAGCTTTCGTGAAAGATGCGAAGGACTGGTAGCTTTAACCATCGCATATGTATAAGTACCTACAATTGTTAACATAACGAAGATCTACGGTTGACCACGCTGCATTGAGTCTCGCATCATGATCGACAAAATAACAGATCTTCGTAAAATCCTGCAACTCCACGAGGAGCAAGAAATAGCAACATGCGCAGATCGCGGGGGGTCCAGTGTCGATGGTCTTTGCCTATTGTGGCACTGGAGTAGTGGAAGCCTTTAACTCTTGCCGGTTACTCTTGAATCATGAAACTTCACACATGTGCACCTCAACTCTCTCTACATTTTGTCTACAGGTCACACTTCGCTAGGTACAGTAACATGTCTAGATGTGCAATAGAGATCAAGCCTGCAACGCCTTGGAGTTCTTCCACCAGCTTGCGAAATTCACCCAAGAATCGTGGCTGACAATAGTGAGAGGTATATTATACGAGTAGTAATGGTTGAAAATCAGCTCTCGGCATTAGAGACTCATTCGGCACAGGAGCCCAACTATGAGTGCTGCCAACGTCCCGTTACCTTTCTTAACCTCAATTCAATTCATGTCATGAGCACCAATCACAGATGATGTTGATGAAGTGTTCGCCTAACGTCAACCTCGTGTCGTCCCCAGCCTTCCCAGGAGGTCAGAGGCGACTGATGCTGCGTAGGTATGTACGTAGCCGAAGTGCTGGCACATTGCACCCTCAAAGTCGCACCAATGGCGCAGCCAGGACGCCACCAGTACCTTTTCCTTCTTCGATAGAATAACCAATTCTGTAGTAGCGCACACCCCTAAGTGTGGCCGCCACTAGCCTCCAGTTGACCTGCAGCTGTAGCCGGCCTGCAGCACGCTTGCTAGGATATTGCTTGCTCCGCCCAAACTGTTGCCGTCGCAGTTTTTGCTTCACACCCTGCAGTGCAATTCAGCATTCGAGATATTCATAATAGAACCAAAACGAATTCATTTCTTATGCGTACAGCATTGTTGCAGATCCATGACACAGTAATACAGCCACCTTTTGTGTGTGTTGAACCCTACGGTAGTGCCACCACCACCATTTCACGACTTCTTGGTAGCGACCTTCTGTATCACGTTCCTATGTTCGCGTCGAGCATAAATTCTTGTCCGACAGAAGCACGTCCGGTGCAATAGGAATCTTGCTAGCAACAAGGATGAATTTGCCGACGTACATAGACCTTCCGGCAACGAGTTCAAATGCAGCGAGTCCAGTTACCACACATCGCCCAGGTCATCTATCTCCACGAATCCAACATTATGATGGTGATGTGCCTCCAGTACTTTCGCCCCTCGACGCCTTTGCTGCGGAAAGCAGACGTCTTGCAAAAGAGTTGGAAGCTACACGCATTGCAGGCGAGAGGCGGCTAAGCAGACTACCACCAGCCGTTGTCACTAAATCTCTATCTCAGCATAATGCCAATCGACCAGCATGTTTTCGATCTCTTTCAGGCACTTCCACCGAACCGGTACCTCCACTACCAAGACAAAACTCGTTCTCTACCAGCAATGCCGAAGTTTTCGAGCCCGCAGGACGGCCGATGTCTTCCTACCCTCGAATTAGTACTGTTGTTGGAGATAATGACAAGGATGACTTCTACGAAACACCAGAAAACGATTTAGTCGTGCACCAACATAACAACTACTTTGAGATACAACGGACACAGTCTCCTACCTCTATTTCTGACCGCCATCATGAGTTGGTCTCCGTCAATCGTAAGGGTTCGAACAATTCACAAGCACAGTCATCTGCTGGATTAGCACCCCCAAATGCACCTTTTGCCAGAAATAAGCAATATCAAGAAAGCTCAGACGATGACTACACCAGTTCCAATGCAGGCTCGACATTCTCACACGCTCTACCAAGGAAGTCGTCAATCGGTAGTGCCATGTCCTTTCCTGCGTCGCCAGCTTTCCCGTATCACGAAAGGTCTCCTTCTACGAAATCCAACGATTCCTTTTCCAGTTTGAATAGGTCAAGGCTACATCTCAATTTTTCAAGGCCTCTGAGTCCGAGCAGCTTGCACATTGACTCGCCATCACGTGGATCAAGTCAATGTCTCGAACGAAAACCATCGCATTTGTCGGATGCTTCGAGAAACATGACTTCCTTTGAGGACGACCGATCCATTCTGTCTGATGGCTACATGATGGGCCAAGGTGGTCCTGGTACTCAACAAAAAATTGTGTTACCGAGAGGAAAGCTATCAGGACAAACTGCTCAGCGTGTTTCGCAGCTCTTCTCCGACTTTGCTACACCGGAACTCAGATGGCAAGAACCGATGTTCTCGGGAAATGCTCCACTCAATGTCCATGCAGATCAAGCTCTCTCCCAAGCAAGGTCTTCAGATTCCAGACCTAGCTTCGACCCCAGTAGACCAAGCCTAGACCGGGGACTAAATTTGGCTCGTCAAGGAACTCTCACCTTCAACTTCGAACTTGAATCCAGGCCAAGACCTAGCACGGAACAAGAACGGCCATCCTCTGCGAAGACATTGCCCGAACTTCCTCGACCTACGGAAACACTACTACAACGTCCTTCCACATCTCACACTAACTTGCAAAGCACCTCCTTCTTCGAGCATCCATACATGCCCGTTCTTTCTACCATCCTAGGCTCCACAACAGACGATATGTCAGTAAAGTCTTCTATCAAAACAGATCGATCAGAGAGCACCATCCGGCCCACTACTGTCCGCTCCCAAAGCGACTATCAAGCCCTTTCCGTTGATGAACACGTGGACAAAGCCATCGAACTTCACCAGAAAGGTGATCTCAAAGAATCGACATACCACCTGCGAATTGCAGCGAAGCAGAGCCATCCTACAGGCATGTTGCTTTATGCACTAGCATGCAGGCACGGTTGGGGTATGCGCGCTAATCCGGCAGAAGGCACAGCACTTCTTCGCAGAGCCGTTGACATCGCAATGCGGGAAGTTGCTGAAGACGAAAATGCGTTGAGTCCCAAATCAAAGACAGACGCAGTAGAGAAGAAGGCACATAAAGCGCAATTCGCCCTCGGTATCTACGAGCTAGGCATGTCCCATCTCAATGGCTGGGGCGTAGTACAGGACAAAGCCCCAGCACTACGATGTTTTGAAATCGCAGGAACCTGGGGCGACGCAGACGCCCTGACAGAAGCCGGATTCTGCTACGCTCAAGGCATCGGCTGCAAGAAAAACCTCAAGAAGGCAGCGCGATCCTATAGACTCGCGGCCGAGAAAGGCGTGAACATGGTCGGCAATAGCTGGATCTATAAGTCGAAATACGATGACTCCGCCAGCGCCGAGGACGAGAAACGCAAGTCGAGGAAGCAGCAGGCGGTGCCCACTGCAGAGGAGAAGGACTCCAGAAAGAGCAGTAAAAGCAAGACGAGGAGTATCTTCGGACGGATACGAGGCGCGACACTCACGAATGGTTCGGTGCAGGCCACTGAACCATGAGTTTGTCGTGCATGACACTGTGCGAAAAGTTTCTATTCAATTCATGTTGAATGTTTTTCTTCATGTTACCCTACTACCAAGCTATCTATATATATTAATCTTTAATCTTTCTTGATGAATGTGAGCTGAGAATCTCAGATGGGTTGGGCAGAGCAAGTTACAATGAGTACATAGTGATGATTGAAATGCTGAGATGGATACCTAGGCAGAGGAGGGTTTGGAGGATTGAGGTTTGATCAAGGACTTGATTAGGTAGGCATCTATCATGATCACAATGTGATTAATGAAGATATCTGTCTATTTACCTACCTTATATTATGTGTTTCGTATGTGTTGTGTATTGATTTTGATGTTGCCTGGAGAAGAACAGGAAATTTCGCATTCGTGTATAAAATACGTGTCCGTCCCGCTCTCAGTCCATAGGTAGGTGCCATAGCATGTCCCTACGTCCGTGGTCAACATGTTTATTTCACTATCGCAGCTGTTCAAGTGCACCCTTCGTAGAGACCGACTAGCCTCATAATCGCGCGGAGTAGCTCAATGCTCTTCTGCAGGAGCACATCAACAATCGTGTTTCGCTTTGCTAAGTGTTTACATGACCTGCCACGGAAACTAAGTTAGCTACGGGAGGTCCACACAGATCCATCTGGAGATGATATTTGCAGGAAAGAAATAGTCTCGAATACAGTACATACCGAGCAGTTGTCGTCGATAACAATCGTGCCTCCAGTCCCTCCAAATCCTTGTCCAGCAACGCCTTCGATTCCTTGGATGTCGCCGTTCTGGATGGCTGCCGCGATTCGCGCGAGCATACCTTGCTATACCCAGACGTGTTAGCCGGATTTCACTCGCGAATTTGTGTGGTAAACGTGCACTCACTCATGAGGTGTGAGATTGTGGAGCAAGGGAATGGTATTGAGGAAATATGGTAGAGGTCTAGGTGACCATAGCATTCGACATGATCCATGCTCGAAGCATGATCTCATCTAGATGCGCATTACTCACCGTCATGAAAGCGTCTCCAATACCCCGTTGTCTCTCAGCGTTGTTCTGCGATCTGATTTGGTGTATTTGATCAAGTGGCACGTGTCGCGATCGCAAGCCGCCCTTAGCGACAGTGTCAGGATTGTCTTCAAGGTCTTTTTCTTCGGCTGCCTCTTCATTTGCAGATTTCTTAGCTGCGGCGTTGGCCTCGTGTTGAGTATCTTCGTTGTCATCATCATCGTCAGTCGGCACACGCATGCGACGCCGACGGGCAGGACCCAAGCCAAGCGAACTGTGTCGACCACCTCCTGGATTCGCGATGTCAAGACCTTGTCTAGCACAGAAACGTTCACGGCTGTCGCCAGCCGGGCCAAAGATCTTGATGGTGCTATCGATGCCGCTGCACGCAATCATAGGCTCGTACGGGTGGCCTTGAACGACATTAACGACCTCTCCATCGCCTTCGAGAACACTGACGATGTTGCATGTCTTCCGATCCCAGATGAAGAAGTGGCCGTCATCCGAACCAGAGACTACGTATTCATCGTCGAGACCGTAATAGTTGACGTCCTTGACAGTACGAGTGTTGCAGTGGCCAGAGTAAACCTTCGTGTGAGACGTATAGGGAACATCGTTGTTGACTAGTGCTCGTTGCGTTGAGAGGCTGCCACCGCCAAACATACGTCTGCGTGGTCTGTAGAGATTGTGAAGAGGACTAGCTTCATCGTCGTCATCATCCTCTGAGCCAGAATTCTCATCGCCGGATTGATCAGGAACATTCTCATCGTCCTCATCCTCATCTTCACCTTCTTCAACATCTTCAATAAACACGCGAGGAGGTCTACTCGACGCTGTGGTAGTCGTATCAGACTCTTGCGTCCCTAGTGTCGTCTCGGTCACAGTGTGGATTGTGGAGGCGTCTCCCTCCATAATATCATAAAATTCATCCTCATCGTCAGACGTTACTTCGTTAAGTAGACGATCGATTGCTTCGTCGTCAGGAGTAACATGGACCTTCAGGCCACCAAAGGCACGATTGACGAAATTGAACGTCACGCCGTCTGCTGCATCCATAAGGAGAGCTCGACCGACTTTCTCACCCCAATATCTGGCAGCTGCCCCTGTATCCATGATTCTCCTCTTGATTCCACCGCTTGTTTCCTGAATGATATCGGATGTACCTTGATGCATACGGAGTTCTTCGATTTGATCGAGTGCTCTGGTGAAACCCTGTACAGCAACCTTTTGGCTTTCGAAGAGCTGACGAAGCTCATCTCTTTCGAACCGGTTCTTCCCAAGGTCAATGATAGGTTTATCTTCGCGAGCTAAGGGCAAGAGATAAGCACGCAAGTTCTCCGGCAAATTCGCGACATTAACTGAATCGTCGAAAGGGAAGCGTTCAGTGTCGCCCAACATCGACGGAGGTCGTTTGAAGCCAGCAACAACTGCTTCCTTGCCGCCACTAAGCCACAAGGCAATCGCCTTGATGAAGTCGTAGCAGAATCTTGACCCATCATCTATCCTTTGACCTTCGGTTGAGGCAGGTCGGATTGTCTTGAACTCTTGTATCCATGGATCTACCGCCCTACTTGGAATTGGCATTTTGCCACCCAGTGTCTGTGACAAGCATCCTGCAGCTTGTACAAAACGCCAGCTTGCTTGACGATTTCGTCGTAGTGTGTTTTGAAGCAGTATCTCATGTTGGTCAGTTGTGTTCGGGTATTTCCAGCCTTTCATAACTTCATCCATCGATGAAAGCAGTAAGCTGGCATCACCAAGCACGTTTGTGTACTGCATAGTATGTTGAGTCAATGAGGAAGCTGACGTTCCTACTTCTGTATTGGTTGCGAGCATGGATGAAAAATCGAAGAGTGTCCTTCGCAAACGGACAAGAGCCCTCGCAATGCTTTCGCTCTGCTTCTGTGCTTCGGATAGTAGACTTGCATGTGCGCTCGCGAGTTCGCTTTCGCCTTCTTCAGGATTTGTAGAGATGTCGATCTGTTCTGTGTCTCCGTTGTCATGTCGAACTCGAAGTGCTGTCTGGCCGTTTTCAGCATGCGAATCCGACACTCTGCGCAGCCTTCGATTGTCCTGTGCCGCGCCATCCATTCCACTGACTGTGGAAGCTGTGCCTTTGGTTCTCTTTCTCTTGCGTTCGGCTTTGTTAGTCATCCTTGCTGTGCGGTACAGCGTATCTTGCCTAGTCTCTTCGTCTCGCGCGTCAGGACTCTTGACGACATCAAAGCTGTAGATATGGTCGCCAGACCAAGAAGAGATGAGTTCGTTAGGTCTCGCATCACTGATCTTGCATGCCGTGATGTGGCCATAATCTGTTGGTCTCATCTTCCTCTTATTGTTTGGTGCGAAGCGTCGAACACATTTGGTGGCCTCCCGCATAGACTCATCTGCAGCAGTACCTGGCATCGGCGCAGTGGTGGCTGGTCGTCCTTGCTCAGCATCCAAGTTTCTTCCAAGCATTCTCCGATCATGCAGAAAACAGTGTAGATGGGCACCACCGAGTGCGATGTAATGCGGCTGACTTCCCGTACAAGAGATGCTATTCAAATCCAGTCCATAGCTCTTGTAAGATATGAGCGGTGGTGGGACATGGTCACCAGCCTCAGTGTTTGTCGGTCTGCGGAAGACATATGATCGACCATCTCTCGGAGGAGGGTAGAAGGACGATGGCTGTCTGAGGTCCCATTGTCTGACCTCGCCATCCTCAGAGCAGCTAAGGAATAGGTAAGGGCTCGATTCGGTCACGATTCGCTTGGCTCGATCTGCATGACTGCGGTACACCCTTGCGTTTGTATTCGCTTCAGTAAGCCACTTGGCATTTGGGAAGAAATTATTGAACCTTCTGCTCCTTGAGCTTGCAGACGAGTCAGTAGCAGTTTGTGCAGCCCCAGAGTATTCCAGGTCGAAGATCCGTACTTCGGAGTCACCTGCACAGGTCACAACAGTCCGATCATTCGAGTGAGGCATGAACTTGACAGAGAATATGTTTGCATGGTGGCCAGTACTGACGCTTGTGCTGAGGGTGAAAGGTTTTGCTTGGTCGTCTGGGTTGTAGCCCCAGATGTTTAGGTAGGTATCATCAGAGCCCGATGCCAAAAGTCTCCCGCTCTTTGACCAACTTTAGTTAGCAACGTTAGCTGTGAGTCGTTCCTAGACACGCAACGGCTTACCTCAATGCATTAACACAACCAGTATGACCACCAAGCTCGTTAACAATGTCCAGATCTTTTGCCCATGTGTGATCTCCATACAAAGGTCGAACTGAGGAGTGAGTCCGCTTACGACCGAGAGCTCTTTTCAACAGCCTCACATCAAAAGATTCCATAGTGTATGTTGCCGAGAGTTTGGTAACAAGGGTAGTGTCTTGTCAGCAGCAGACATAGAAAGGTGCGGTGGACAGTGTAGTATATCGTCGACGATGGTTGGCCCGCGCTGGATGAGACTCGTGGAGTTTTGCCTAATCGTTCTCCATCTTATGTAAAGACAGTGCTATCAAACGCAATTCTGCCTCTTTTGAGATCCTAGAAGACTGTTGTATCCGTTGACGTTCCGCTTTCAGTGTAAGTATCATTCACTTGCCTGCGGTGCAGAGAAGGCTTGTATTTGGATTCCAACGTATCCCAATGACGCTAACGACTTCCCTTATCGATTACGGATATCGCTGCCGCAGGCATGGCGGCGATGATCATGTCACATGTGTGAGAACCTCCACGAACAATCCTAGGTACGCTTACATCCTTGAATTGGTACAAGGTATTGTATACAAACGACTGATAGTGACAGTAGCCGGGTATCTTAGAATTGTAGGATCCTAAGATTTTAGAGCCATGAACCAACAGAAAGGAAACATTTCTCGGTTGTGTAAACAAGTGCCAACCATTATGTCGATGTGCCTTGAACCACAAAGTGGTCATCGTGTCCATTAATCAACTACGGTGTCTGATCCAGGATTGTTACATACACACCGTTCCTTCCCCTTCGACTCGGACCCAGCCTCCTCTGCGTCGATCGTGGCACCTCTTGCGCGGTTGCCAGAGGAAAACTTACCATATCTCTGACAGTCCACGTTAGCGGAGCACTGGAAAGGTTCTTCGTACCTTCAGAGACGGTCGAGTGGGTAAGATTGGATGAACGCTGAATCTGTTCCTATGTCCTATCCCTCAGCGACTTTTGGAAGATAACCCAAATCCCGAAGATCGGGCTGGTCTGATTCAGGGTGTGGACAGCGACTTAGACAAAAGCCGCAAGCCCGTCCATTTGTCTCGCGACTACTCGTATCGGTAAGACTTCGCACCTGTAAACCTAAGGTAGCTAGGTATGACTGCCTAGGTACACAGGTAAATCAATCCAAACAGTTCGAATCTTTCAACACCCTTGTCTTTCTCGTTCATCTTGAGATTAACTACTGTATGAGTTCACCACGTACGAACAGCGGCAAAGCACTGCCTGTTGAGATCAGGAATATCTGTTATCTGCACAACGGCTTTATCTAGGAACAAAGCCACGGTTTTAACATCTCCAGCACGACTAACACTCAAGCTAACTGCACAGGATTCTTCTCCAAAAACTCTTCGAAAGTAATCAGCTTTCCTCTCGCGTGTTCCGCCGCCCACGCGATCTTCTCTGCCTGATCCACACCATAGTATCCAAAATCCTGCTGATACGACATCATTTCCATCAACATATCACCATACACAGGCGGCAACATGGACCTATACACATCTTCCGGCAACTGCTTGTACACCACCTTCTTTCCAGTAGCTCGGCTCAAGATTTCAGCCTGTTCATCCAAGGTATAGAGTTTTGTCGCAGCACAGAAAGTCTTGCCCTCATATTTCGCAGGATCAGCAAGGATGGCACCAACCCACTTCCCACTATCACCTGCTGCATCGATAAGAGGAAGTTGGGTGTCAGCTCGACAATGTCGCGATATCGAGTATGTGCCGTCGCCGACGGCGCGCGGTTTCATCATGGAGTTGTAGTTCTGCATGAAGGAGCCTGGAGCGAAGAACGCACTCTTGATAGGCTGTTGACGAATGTACTCCTCCACAATGGCCTTGCCATCGAAGCCCTGAACCTTGGTGTACTTGCCTCCCGATAATTTACTGACGTATGGCAAGGTGCTGTAGACGAGGTATTCTACCTTCTCTGCAACAGCCGCATCAGTGATCGCTTTGCCCTGACGGACCTCGATACTCTCGGTGTTGCTAACATCAGCAAAGGAAGGGAAGGTCATGGCGAACACTATGGACGCTCCCTTGAGTGCTGGTCGAAGTGTTGATTCATTATTTGGATCAGCCGAAACAACCTCCACACCCTTCGACGAGATTTGCTTGGCCGTGTCAGAATTGGCGTCCCGAGCGATAGCTCGAATGGTGTATTTCGAGGAGAGCTCGATGTCGTTGAGAACGAAATCGAGGACCGAACCTCCTTGTTGGCCGGTAGCGCCGAAGATAACGAGAAGTTTAGACATAGTGTGTTGTTTGTGCAATGGTGCAAGGTAAGGTATGGTATAGATTACCAAGATCCCGACAGGCCAAAATCTTTATCGCCGAACGAGAACTAGACAACCAAATACAAATGGCTTTCGATGCTTCTCGCAAATCTTCCTTGCTCCTAGGAAGAAGACATGTTCTTATACCCTAACATCAGAACACACACCCTGCTCATCTACTCTACATATCATATCCACGCGCCACAAACCCACCCAAATACGAGCAGAGGTTAGCTTCACTTCCAAATCTAACTTAGCGCATTCCATCCACCAATCCAAAGTCACCAAACCCACCCAGACTAACCCTCTCTCGTTCCCTGAACTTTATTCGCAATCCACATGCAACCAAAAGCTCCGAGAAGCACAAACGGGATTCAAGAAAACCGTCACTTTAGTTATTGTCATCACTACGCAGGTCATCGAGTTCACACATACGTATATGCGTGGTAGACTTCGGAGATAGTGGCTACAGTACACTTTCTGCGAAGATGTGGAAGTGTACCATCCTGATATTTATGGTGTGTTGCGGAAGTACAGTACATGTAGTTCATTTGCGATGGCTGAGTGCCAAGGGTCCTTGACGAAGATGACGCTCGAGCCTTAACATTTCTTATGTGCACCAGTTGAAGGATAAAGAGAAGGGGAATTGACGTGATTTAACGTAGTCCAATATCATACTTGGTATGCCATAACGTGTCCTAAAGGCTTCCCTGCGAAGTCATGCCAAAACCATGAATGCCTACCGAGCTTTGAGTCTCGGAAAAAAAATCTATCCCATCGATCCTTACTCTCCACGCGAGAATTCCAGACACCTGCCTAACGGGCATCGCCATTCTGCAGAACAGCACAAGTAGCGCACCATTGTTCCAAAGGACGCCAAAAACAAACCACATGCTAACCCATGCTCTTACAACCTCGCAATCTCCGGCAAATCCGGCCTTCTCCACCCCGCCTCCTCAGCAATCATCTCAGCCGCGCGCTCTCCAATCCCCAGCACCGTAAGCATAGGATTAATAGTCGTCATAGCCGGGAACACACCCGCATCCGCGATCCTCAAACCCCTGATACCCTTAACCTTCAAACAACTATCCACAACCGCGAACTCATCATTCTTGACATCGCCCATCTTCGTCGTACCGGCAGGATGATACACCGTATGCGCCACCTTGCGTGCATATTCTGATAATTCCTCATCGGTTTGGACGTCTGGACCGGGTGCGATCTCCCGTTTGAGCCAGGATTTGAAGGGTTCTTCCTGGGCGATGCGGCGGGCGGCGCGGAGGCCGAAGACGAATGTTGCGGCGTCGTAGCCGGTTGGGTCGGTGAAGTAGCGGAAGTCGAGGGCTGGCTTGACGGTTGGGTCGGCCGATGTGAGGTAGAGACGTCCTTGGGAGCGGGGGCGCGGGATGTTGGGTGTCATGCAGAATGCGTCTACTGGTTTTGGGTAGCCGAGACGGTCAGTGTTGAGGGTGAAGGGGATTTGGTAGCAGTGCATCATTACGTCTGCTATTTGGCCGTCGGGGAGTGAGTTGGGGTTGTAAGGGTTGTGTGTGGCTGGAGTTGGGTCTGCGGTGGCGTTTGGTGGTTGACGGCGGAGGAAGATGCCTGCGTCGCTGTCCATTGTGGTTTGGTTTGGTGGGACTGGGCGGTTGAGTTCCCAGATTATGATCGTTTCTGGATGGTCGAGCAGGTTCTCGCCTACGCCGGGCAGGTTGTGATGGCAGGGGAGGTTAAGAGAGGTGAGTTGTCGGTGGGGTCCGAGGCCGGAAAGGAGCATGAGACGGGGAGTGTCGACTGCACCGGCGCAAAGGATGGTTTCTGTTCTGGCAGTGATATTGCGCGTAGCACCATCTTTGAGAGTGAGCGTAACACCTGTGGCTGTCTTCTTGTCCGCTGAGAGGTTGATTTTGGAAACCCAGGTATGGGTGAGAATGGTGAGATTTGGGCGCTGCTCATCACCACGAAGGATAGGGTGGATATAGGCCACTGATGCACTAGATCGGTGGCCATTATCTGGGTTATAGCTTACTGAGAAGAAGCCAACACCTTGCTCTAACGAGCCAGTACTAGTGATGTGCTTGTTGAAGTCGTGTATGACGGGAATGTCCATCGCTGTGCTGCACGACTGAACCCAGTCTTTGCAGAGTTGATTTCGATGGCGGCTGTGTACTGGTTGTACTGTATTGCGGAGGTTGTTGAGCACTCGTGTCATGGTTTCGAAGGTCCAGCCTTTGGCGCCCATTGACTGCCAGATATCCATGTCGAACTTGAAAGGGCGAAACGAGATGAGAGTATTGTGTGATGAACAACCCCCCAGAACCTTGGCTCGGGAGTGTCTGATATGGGAATTGCCCATTGGTTGCTCAGTAGTGCCATAATCGTAGTCAAGCTCGCCTCCGAGCAAGTTGAGCCATTGCTTGAGATCGAGCACTCTGTCATCCATGAAGTCGCTCGGGCCAGCCTCGATGAGTAAAGTTCTCTTGTGTGGCAGATACTCGGCGAGTCGTGATGCGATCACACAACCTACGCCTTGTCAGCATGCATCTTGTTGTTGTAGACCTTCCATGAATGTACCGGCTGTGCCACCACCAACGATGATATAGTCATAACTGCCACAATCCGACGCTGGGAATTCTGTTGTTGTCGCCATTCTGATATCTATGTGACCACTTTGGGATGATGCTGAGGTGCTCGAACAATCAGGGCAACAACAAGCAGTTTCTACAATGAAAGTGACTCGCTTGAATCAATAGAACAAGTCCGGACCTCGAAGTGAGTGTATGATAGAGAGAGATTCGCCTGGTCTGGAGCTATAACACGCGTACCCAAATACTTAGTGCACAAGTAACGCGAATTCTTCGCAGCTACGCTGGGTATGGGAAAGTCGTTAGGATTTTGACTTCCTTGTCAGGCATAGCGTATGAAAAGTTGAGCCTGTGCACGGGCATCGAGTCCCAAGCTGGGTCCTGATACCGTTGGTGTTGGTAATTGGTCAGGCATTGGTGCGATCTATCCATACAAGGATTAGTAAGATGAAAAAGTCAAGTCAGAAGACGATGGCGGAATCAGGCATCGGATGGTCGGCTTGAGACTTGAGCGGACTCCGTGGCGTGCGAAGAAAAGCAACGCTTACGCACCCAACGGTCCCTGCAGTCAACAGCAGCCACATCAGCAGATTCAAACAAAGGAAAGAAACAGTGGAGAGAAGCAAGAAATATTTTGTTAGTAAAAGAAAAACGTGGTTAGCTACGCGTAAGTCTGCTAGATTCAGGCAACAAAACCAGCACGCCAGAGCTCGAATCTGCATCATGCTAAGATTAATACAGTCAAGTGTTCGTGCTTGATCAGCATTTAGTGCCAACCGTCAAAGTGGAGTAGTAACGGCACTAGCACAGCACTCTCTAAAATACTCGCGTTCGGGGAGGGTGTAACAGAATCACGAGTAAAAACCACGAATGCCCATCGCGACGTGCCGCCAGAACACTCCTCTTTCCCCTTCGTTGTAAAGTTCAGACTCAACTGAGTAGCCAATCGAGCTCAACCTAGCGGCACCAAAATGGTTACTAAAATACATCCTGACCGGCACGCTTTTATCGATGGTGCGCCCCAACACACTTTGTCCACTGGCAGCACGACAAGTCAAGCAATCGATCCTTCGACACTGGAACCTATAGCCACAATCCACGTCTCCTCGTCTTCCACAGTTGATAGAGCAATCTCTTCTGCCTCGAAGGCTTTCTCAGGCTGGTCATCAACACCGGCAATCGAGCGATCTCGTATTCTACTACGAGCAGCCGCACTCCTCCGATCACAAACTCATGACCTCGCTGTCCTCGAAACCCAATCCACTGGGAAGCCATACTCCGAAACTTCCGCTGTCGATATCCCAACCGGAGCTGATGTTCTGGAGTACTACGCAAATCTCGTGGGCTCTGGAGGGCTGAATGGCGAATCCTTCCCACTCCGTACCTCTGCTTGGGTGTACACAACGAAGGCTCCACTCGGGGTTTGCGCGGGTATTGGAGCCTGGAACTACCCCATCCAAATTGCCTTGTGGAAGTCGGCACCCTGCCTGGCAGCAGGTAATTGTATGGTATACAAGCCGAGTGAATTCACCAGTCTGCACGCAGAGGAACTAGCGAAGATATATAAAAAGGCCGGCTTGCCGGATGGCGTCTTCAACGTCGTCTATGGTGGTGGTGAGGTTGGTGCGTATCTAACGAAGCATCCTGAGATTGCGAAAGTGAGCTTTACCGGTCAAGTCAGCACGGGTCGCAAAGTGGCTGGCAGTGCAGCTGGTGAGATGAAATACGTGACTATGGAGCTCGGCGGGAAGAGCCCCTTGATTGTACTACCAGATGCGGACGTTGACAATGCGGTTGACGGTGCCATGATGGCAAATTTCTTCAGCACGGGTCAAGTATGTACTAACGGGACGCGCGTATTTGTACCAAGAGCGATGAAGGCAGACTTTGAGAAGCGACTACTTGAGAAGATGCCATATGTGAGGTCTGGAGATCTATTCGACGAGAGTACTAATTTCGGACCCTTGGTTAGTAAGGTACATTGGGAGAAGGTCGTTGGGTATATCAAGCACGGAGTGGAAATCGATCGAGCAAGGCTGCTGTATGGTGGTCTCGGCGGGATCGAGAGTTTGCCCGCCAAGGTGAAAAATGGCCTGTGGGTGAGGCCAACTGTTTTCACAGATTGTACAGACGAGATGAGGATTGTTCGAGAAGAGATTTTTGGACCCGTGATGGCGATCTTGTCGTATGATACAGTGGAGGAAGTTGTCAAGAGAGCGAATGATACGCCCATGGGTCTTGCCGCTGGCGTATTTGGCAAGAACGTTAATCAGTGTCACGATGTTATTCGACAGCTCGAAGCCGGCATAACATGGGTGAACACGTGGGGTGAAAGTCCGGCTGAGATGGCTGTTGGCGGGTGGAAGCAAAGTGGTGTTGGGGTTGAAAACGGCCGGAAAGGTCTCGAGTCATGGGTCAAGAACAAGAGCACACTGGTGGAAATGGGAAACACCGTACCGACAGTTTTTGCGAAGCTATAAGGGTTTGGCTATGCTTGAGTAATATGAGGGGCAATATCGCTGCAAGTTCACTCGTTTGCTGTGGAAACAAGATATAGTAGTGGCTTGCCCAAACTTACCATATCCTCTCACACTTCGTAACACCTCGCTCACACTGTGGTATTGTGACGGCGAATCAAGAGGAGAACAATCCAAGCTATATTTTAGCTTTCCCATACTGTCAAGGTCGACAAGTTAATATTCACTGGTGTCCGAGCCAGGAACTCTGTAACTACGTGGGAACAATTATCCATTGGTCAAATAACACACGAGACAGTTCAGCGCGTGGTTGTCCAAAGATTGCCGAAACTTCAAGGGAATGATTAGTTATTAAAAGCAGCTCTAGCGTGTTCATAGCAGCATTAGACTCGGTGGATCTGAGAGTCCGTGTGCTCAATCCACTCCGCTACCGGCCAATTTGAGTTACAATCTTGCCACTGCAAACTCGTCTGGACATACTTTAATCAATGGGTATTCAATATCGTCCCACCGGATCGGGAGCTAAATGCGCGGACCTGTCGGACCCGCTATTTCAGCGTTGATTTACCTACCAAAGATCAAGCTGCTTCTCATGCCTACCTTACCTATAAGCATGTCATATCAACACGAGAATGACAAGTCGTACCTTCTTCGTTCGCGTTTGAGCTGTAGTTCTCCTTCTTGGTAGGTTACCCGACCGTAACTTCAATCCCCGGTTTCATCCTCTCTACGAGCACCTGTACTTCTACAACCTCTCTACACATCTTGTCATACGCGTATTTCGCGTCGATGTTACCTTGACGCTTGTGCTAGCGTAGCTTCATGCAATCTGATATCAGGCCAGGCTAGTACAGCCCGCATCGCCGTCCACTCACCTCTGGCTTTGATCGGCATTTCCCCAGTATTGTTAGAGTCCACCAATCAACAATAGCTGGTCATAGCGCTGGTTTGCCGAATGACCACCAATGGCGATGTCCCAGCAGTATGGGACGAGGCTAGGTAGGACCTGCGATTAGCCATAAGGAATCTTGCTGACGACGGCAATGTAGACAGTTGGGCCAGCTGTTTATGATGGGCTTTGATGGCACCGTTGTAAACGATCAAGCCAGAGCCCTAATCACTACTCACCACGTTGGAACAATTCTACTCACTGCGAAGAATTTCGAATGTACTAAGCTCTTCCTCCCAACCACACCTTGTTCATACCATTCTGACTTCTGTACAGCTGTACCGCAAGCGACCCAGCTCATCCTAGACCTACAAACCCTCGCGCACAATTCTGGACATCCGGTACCTTTACTAATTGCTATCGACCAAGAAAATGGAGCAGTTAACAGCCTCTATGATGAGGCTCACCTGCGGCAGTTCCCAAGTGCTATGGCTGTTGCCGCAACCGGAGACAGGCAACTAGCGAGACGACTTGCAAAAGCCACTGCTGAAGAGCTAAGTTCGTGTGGCATCAACTGGATTCTTGGACCCGTTTTAGACGTGCTGACGAATGCGCATGTCCAGCCGTTGGGCGTACGATCATTTGGTGAGAATCCTGCTGTGGTCTCTGAGTTTGGCTTCGAGCATATCATGGGCTTTCATGAAGGCGGTGTTGCTGCGTGCGGAAAACACTTTCCATCTTACGGCAATCTCGAGTTCTTTGGCGTTCCTACCGATGTGCCGACGATCACAGACTCGCTTGAAACTCTCTCACAAAATGCTTTGGTGCCGTTCAAGAGAGCCATAAATGCCGGAGTCGATGCAATGATGGTTGGTGGCGTGGCCATGTCATCAAATCAGATCAACGTGATGCATGCGTGTCTCTCGGAACAAATATGTCGAGATCTCCTGCGGACCGAGCTAAAATTCCAGGGTGTGGTAGTTTCCGAGTGCCTCGATATGGAAGCGCTTAGTCGCAATATCGGAATCAGTGGTGGCACCGTGATGGCATTCAAGGCAGGATGTGACCTTCTACTCACATGTCGTTCTTTGTCCGTACAAGAAGAAGCCATCAATGGACTGACCGCGGGCCTCGAAAATGGCATAATTGAAAGAAATCGGGTTCACGAGTCTTGTGCTCGCATCCTGGCTATGAAGAGCAAATACACCAATTGGGAGAAAGCGTTCTCACCCCCTGGCCCCGAGTACCTCAATCATCTAAGGCCTTCTCACACGGCCCTGTCCATGTCTGCGTACGACAACACTGTGAGGGTGGTGCATGATAACAAAAGTTACCTTCCTCTTTCGAGAGTCGTTATGCCTCAAGATGAGATTCTGCTTCTAACCCCTTTAGTGAAACCACTACCATTTTTGACCACATTTCAGGAGTTTCTGGAAGAAAAACAAGTACAATCTTCATCACCAAAACCCAACAACACTGCGCATCCCCAGACTATGACAGGAGAGCTGGTCTTTCGTAACTTTGGTCGTATGCTCGCACGACGGCACAACGGCAAGGTGTTGCATGCTTCCTACACCGCCAATGGCGTTCGACCTCAACACGAGACACTCCTGGAACGTGCGAAGGCCGTTATTGTTATCACTGCTGATGCAGGGAGGAACAAATACCAGGCCGCCTTTGCAAAGCACATTTCTATGCTATGCCGACTTTCAGAAGATCCTGAAGGCAGGTCTCTGGAGAAGCCTTGTGTTGTTACTGCTGTCAGCTCGCCCTTTGATTTCGCTACTGATAAGTCAATTCAATCGTACATCTGCACCTACGATTTCACAGACGCCGCGTTGCGGACACTTGTCAAAGTACTATGTGAGGATCAGAAACAAGTGAGTGCCGTTTTCGAAGCACAACAACCGGTCCGTACACCAAACCAAGCACGTCAGCAGTGGCTTGTGGAGAATTACCGAGACGATCGAGACCGAATTGCGCTTGACCACCTGCTGTTAGTCGCTCAAACATCCTCAAACACATCTGCAGCTTTGCTCAAATCAGCCACAGCAGAGACTTTTCTGTTACAGAGTGACCTGGTCGAAGAGGCGCATTTTGTTGTACGAAACAGCTCCACCAAAGAATTGATAGGATTTTGTGCGACCTATTACCAGAGATCAGATAACACAGGATTCATTGGTGTCATTGTGGTCAACCCCAATAGACAGTTTCAGTCCGTTGGACATTCTCTTCATGACCGAGCCATCAAAGCCCTGCTACTGAAGGACCAATACATACAAATCAAGCTGGGCACACGATTCCCCAATGCGTTCCCTGGTGTGCCACTCACGGATGCGGCGGAATATAGGAAACTCGCCCAATGGTTTTCGAAGCTAGGGTGGAGGTTCACATCGGTCAAAAGATTGTTCAGGATGGCGATTTTCGATTTGCCTCAGTGGGAGGCTCCTGATGGTCTAGGACAGAGCCTTGCTGTCCCCAACATCAAGTATGATCTGGTCCATGGAGAAGAGTACACTGACAGCGTGATGCAGCACGTTTGCCCGAATTCGTCGTCAGACGTGCAGGCAATGTACAGAATTGCGCTAGGTAACAAAGATGGCTGTGCTATCATTCGGGGTAAACGTATAACTGACGGCAATATTGTGGCAAGCGTGCTGTTGTATCGGAGTCAATCCAAGCTTGCACGTTTCGTGCCTCGAGTACAGCAACAAGCTGTATTAGCCGGAGGTATTGGTTCCGCTGTCATGTGCGCTGACCTGCAGAATAAAGCATCATTATTGCAAGGCTTGATTTTACTGGGAGTACGCCAGCTGAAGAAGCAAGGCATCAAGGCACTGGTCCTTGACTGTGTAAGCGAATCGAAATCCGAAGCTGAGATAGAGCTAACACTGATAGGTGGATGACATTCAAGCCCTGGCCGGTCTTCAAACCATGGGTTTCGTTGTCACCGATTCCTTTGATCAGCTCGACAGCTCTGCACAAGAATGGATTGTGTCGTGAGCGAGCATGCAATACACAATACACGTTGCTTGAACATTTCAAGCGACGGATTGAATTTCAAACGACCTGGCGACCTAGAGGAGACCAGAGTTTCAAGTTATCAAGGCTCACTTGAGGCGCTGATATAAATGTCGTAGTCGAGGCTCGGCAGCAAGCAGGCCCGTACACCGGGATGTTCCATATTGGCCTCGAATTGAGGGGTGTACTGACTCCTGCCCCAGTTTCGCCTGGCCACAGAAGAAAAGTCGGTCCAGGAGTGCATGCAGCAGGAACATACACGGACAGCACGAGAAAGGTTATTCACGACGACTCGTGTCAGCAATGCCTCGTGAACACATTTGCAGGCTAATTCACCGGCGTCTAAACACTTGGCGAGTGGAAGAAGTAATGCAAGATAATTTGCTCACATCAACAGCCCCATTGCAGAAGCGTCGGATTCACAGCAATCTCGTTGCTGTATTGTGAAAGCCACAGCCGAGAAGCTGGCGTGCTACATGACAACTTGTTGGTCAAGGGGGTTCGATCGCGCGCGGACAGCTTGGATGTCAGTGCATCAAAACGCTGCAGGTGAGCGTCAATGCACATGGGCGACGGTCATAGAACTGAAAGCAGCCAAGCATGGTGGTTACGCAAAGCTGCATGATTATCGGGGTTCCCTCTCGGTAGTGCCGTATTAGTGACGCATGGAAGACGTCGAGAAGATGCCACAAAGCAACTAAAAGTGGCGTCTACACGATGGGAGGAACAAAAACCATTGGTGGCAGGTTTTTCGGAATCAGCACCACTGTTGGAACAGTATGAGGTCGACAAATATGATTGGCCATTCTTTTAAAAAAACGCGGAGGTTCGGTGCATGTCCAAGCAGTGCAGAAACCCACCAGCATTAAACCACAAGAGTCCCACATAGCAGTCAGCATGGCCTCTTCTCAAGCTCTACCACAATAGCAGTGAGGCCAGCAGCAAGAAGGACTGCTGAGATGTGAGAAAGCAGTAACGAATGGAGGTAGCAGTCCTGAGACCTGTGATTGAATTGTTTCCATTTTGACATCTACTTACAGTATGGTCTACTGTGCGTGCTCGTACTCTAAAACAATAAGTTGGGGTCAAGTTAGGTGGAGTCAATATGCTACTGGTCGCACTAACTAATGGGATGCCGCTCCCTGGCGAAAATCTTAGTCTGAAAAAAGCAATGATCTCACTCTTGGCTAAGCAAGGCAAACCACGCATAACAACTGAAGTGGCACAACTGTTGTTCCACCACCTGCCACCGGCCTGCGACGGTGAACTGTTTTCCACCCAAACGAAACGAGATATCTGTACTGTCCTGTACATACTGTGTTGAGGAATCCTGAATTTGACATCGGACGATACCGCCACTTCCATCATGTTGCGTACTTTAAGTAAGTGAGCAGATTTCGAGTGACTTTATGTATTCTCCATGGACGACCGAAGAGCGACTGGAAAGGATCAGCACTGAGGAAACATACAGCATCATTACGTTACGGTTTGCTCTATCTAAACTCACGGAGGCTGTACAATACTGTACAGTAGAAGTGTCAACCAACAAGATACTCACACTGCTGCAAGTGTCTCGGATTCAAGAGTTGTTCTGTTGGTCCTGCCTGATGTGGTTTGGTCCCACTGTTGCTATTGCTGGCAAACTCTCAGGAAAACAAGGCGAGTCAGACGATCCGCAGAACGCTGATTTACAGTCCTGCACGTCTGCCAAGGGTTTGCCGTAGGAGCATTAGGGTAAGTGCAAGCAGCCGGAGGTTGAATTAGTGGCTGGACTGTAGACGGCCACGCCGGCAGCGATTGGTAGTGCACAAATGACAAGAAAGATTGTTTCTGTGCTTACAGCAGAAGATCTCTGGAAGTCGCTCATATAGTGGCGCGATGACTGGCGCTCGTGTCTCGTACTCTAGGCATTGGTTCGTCTCTTTTCCCGGACATGCAATTCATAATTAACGAATATGCTTTGACCGAAGCCCGAAATATCGCTTTAACAATCTCCAGTTAGGGTTCGTGAGGGGCAACCCACCAGAGCCGTAGGCATGACTTGCAGCCAACCAGAAGACCGCCTATGCTATCATTTCGGGTATGCCTTCATTCGACATCGCCCCAAAGATGGAGTCTTTCTGCATTATTAACCTGAACAAGAACTTGAACAATGCTTGTCAGCAAGTCCATTTAACCGGCAGGGCTAAATGCTAGCCACACTGCCTGGCGATCAGGGATACATGCTGCTTCTAGAAGGCTGCATAGAAGGAAGCACTACAAGCACACCACCCCATCCTGTAACTCGACCTCCACTCGCTCTCGCCTGTCCTTCCACCCGTGCTCGTCTGAGAAAGTCTGCGACACGCCAGATACCTACGTGTTACTATCTCGAAGCTGCTTCTCCTCCGAGTTTCTCTCCGACATCTTGCTTTTGTCATACCCGACTAAGCCTCTCTGTCTCAGCCATCAACCCTGTTGCTATCGAAATAGAAACTCCGTACTCGTCTATGCCATACCATAGCTATCTGATAACTTGCCAAGCTACTTCTAACACGCAGCGCAATTCCTGGTCTATCAACCGTCACCTCACATACTTGCGACTGCGATAGCTAGTGACCTTTCGTTGTAGAACAGCTTCTCGAAGCCAAGGTTCTATTCAAACACCTTTCCAACTATCTCCTTTACTATTACGCAAGATCTTATCGGTACACAGCGTCTGGAATTCTGAACTTGGTCGGGCACCTGGCCGGATCTTGATGGTCTACACTTCACCTCCACAGCAGACCTCGGACAACATTATCACCACGTCCAATGGAAGTGGCAGCAACCATGGACACCTACGACCCTGCCAACTACCTACCGAGCACATTCAATTTCGGTGGTGGTCACAATCTTCACCTTGATTACATGAGCGCAACTTCCAACGTTGATCCACTTGATCAGTATTCAAATTTTGACTCGGAACCATATATGAGGTGAGGCTTGTGTTCCATCTTTTCCACCAGGCTGTCGTGCTAACGCTCCATAGCGGAGATGAAATGTCGTACGGTCATGGCGGTAATCTGGTCCATCAAGCCATGATGAAAAGAATGTCATCGGGCTTCGAAGACCCTTTTGCACAAGAAACAATGGCACAATTCGATCAAATACCGGGCGAAGGGATGCCCGATAGTCCATCAGTCGATCGTGACAGCAAGTATCTATCGTTTTCCATGCCAAGTTTTCCATTTCGACTTTACACAGAATCTTTTCAACAATGCTACATCAACATTCAGGCACAACTACACGGCATGTTTTTCCTTGCGGAATCACAATGGCCAACAAGCATGGATACGGCACCGCCTCCGCCCGAGTTGACGTGCTATAGAAGGAATCTCTTCCAGGTTACAGGAAACGTTACGCTTCCCAAAAGTCTTAGGTATATTTATACGGAAGAAGGCCAGCGGATACCTATATACGACATGGAGCTTTCAGTATCGGCCACTGAGTCGGTAGAAGGCAATTCTGTGAAAATCATTTCCGTTCCATGGAAAACACCAAGTGGAAATGAGCCTAGCAAGCAGGACGAAAAGGCTGAGAAGGAGAGAAACTCGGAGGAGAAGCAGCTTCGA
>Ga0115854_10033_pt1 | contig 27357 bp, 21 predicted proteins | sample InSIn2SAF170_FD_83868 | JGI IMG/M metagenome (GOLD analysis project Ga0115854, IMG submission 83868)
AACGCCCTCTATCTGCCTTCAGCCACCCATTTATATCTTACGCTGGACATCTCAAGCTCAGCCTCCCCCAGCTCCCTCTTCAGCAACTCTCCTTTCTATATGGTGAATAGCGAGAGTGTCGTGTCTACTCACGATTCCTGGCTAAATGAATTGGTTTATAAGGGATAAAGCTTCCTCCGTCCATCCATATCCTGGGGTGAAGACAGTAAGAAAGAGAAGGGCAAGGTTGATCCCGTTACTACAAGAGAAGTCTATAGCAGCAGTACCCACTCATTTGACTAAGTGATTCATTAAGCAAGTAGGGCTACCAGGTCTAGGTATTCAGGTGGGTTAGTTTGGAAAGCAAGGTAGGTGTTCCCAATTTGGTTTGCTTACCGATGGAAGTGGTTACCAACAATGGTTACACAATTCAGGTTCGATGAAGTTACTTGCATGCATCAGGTAGGTACAATGCATGTCGAGTTAGATGTTTATGCCGATTGGCGTTGGCAATAAATAGCGATGGAAATGAGCAATTAACGATGGAAATAGCGTTGGCAAGGGCAGATATACACATGAAACTTTCTGTTTACCTGCCCAGCTCGTTCTATCCGACTACCCAAGTACAACATGCCATACGCATTTCCTCTTGCCCCTTTCTGTCAGCCCGAAACAGACTACACTGGTACGGGGGGCCCCGATGCTAAACATTATCTCAGCAGCTTAGAGCTTGGTTACACAAATGATATTATTCGATGAGGGATGATGATTGCTACCGCGAAGCAATGATCGCTACCGCTTGCCCCATTATTTGGATCGCTACCGCTCGATACAACATCATACGCCCCGCATTAGGAACGATACCGCTCGATACCCGCGATCACACGGATTTACATAGCGACGAGAAAGACACCGGTGCACGCTGCTACGATACACATTTTGCGATTCCCAATAGCCACACGTATCCCCACGAACATAGCGAATTTGACCATCTACGTTCTTATTCTTACTTATTCCGACGCGGTGGACAGTGAATCGTCCGCCCGTTGTACCGTCCCCCTGAATACGCGATCAATCGAATCAATGAGTTACTATCTGGTCGGTGCCACCTCTCTCTTACAGGCACTTCCTTCCTAGCGTGAATGAACTATGTTTCTGGGGATGATTCCAAACAGGTGCCATCGTAAGTAACGCATTCTGAATCAAACCGAGTCACTTCAGCTCCGTAGGGTGAGTTGGAGGTTCGAGGGTCGAGATCGAGGCGGGGAGGTACTCGAAATATATACTATAACCATATGGAGCCTTGGTAATGTGGTTACCTGAGTGGGCTAGATGGAGGGAATGAACATGCGTTATATATGATTATTAACTGCTTTAAGTTAATATTACATTCAGAAATAGCCCCACATAGCAGAGATACATAGCTCCCCTACCAGCCAGACATAGAAGATCTCCCACCACGTAGCACCAGCCCCACAGCCCACATTGCAGCAGCCATACGCAACAGGCAGAGAGGGAGGGACAACATAGCTGATTTACACGGAGACCACCCGACATAGCCAGTAATAGCTACCGGGCATAGCCAGTTGTAATTGCTTCAAGGTGCGGTCATTGTCTAGAGACGGGAGGCCTAGCCGCCTTGACAGTCAGAGCTAGATAGCTCCTATTCAGATCCGTAGACTGTCAGAAATATGTATAAGCAATATATGCCTGGTATGCTATCTGTTTCTGTGAGCTATGGGAGTAAGGCTATGATAGAAAGAGGTAAGGGTAAGAGGTAAGAGGGCCTTCCGTAGGTTCTTTGTAGAGGTCGAGAGAGAGGTTGCGTCAATGTAATGTAGAGGTTCGAAGAATAGGTTCTAGGTTCAATTTGTTTGTATGACCGTCCCAAACCAAATAGCCGCCTAGTCCATAAACCCACCAGTCCAGCAATGACTGTTTCCATCCCAGCTAGGAATCGAGATGCGTGGGGAATATATAGGGTTTTATTGCTTGCTCTTCCCGTTCCGTCAAGCGCTTTATTGAGACGAAGGGAGCCGGCGCTTGTAAGACTGTGATACTTACTACGAGTGATACTTTGAATGGTACTAATCCTACCTACAACCAATCTATACAAGCTATCTAGCCCTACAAGCTACCTATACATCCTATCACCCACACAACAATACATACCCATCGAAAGAGAACTCACCTGACAAGCTAGACTGATCCCAATGAATTAACCATACAAGCTAGATAGACTTAACTAGCCATACATCCCTGCTAGTTAACCCCAGAACCCTACCCATCAATCATACAAGCTATCTAACCCCCTACCCAGAGGATATGAGACCGAGATAGCTACTGATGAGACCAGCTAGCTACCCAATCAACCAGACATACACTTAGCATACACTTAGGTACAGGGACAGCTAAAGGTACAGATACAAGTAATAAAGGTACAGCTAGAGGTGGGACAGCTACAGCTGAAACAAGGAGAAGGACAGCTATTAGAGGTACTGATTACAGCTCATATACCGACTGATATTGCTACAGGTACAGCAGCTATCATACCCAGCTAACTCAACCAATCAGACAGACTCTATAGACTAGACCGAAGCTAACCTAGCCCTATTGTTTGTTCTCAGAGCTATTGGTGTACGAGAGAAGCAGTAGACGGTGAGATAGCTTGGTTGAAGGCTATAATGGTGAGATAGCAAGCGCTAGAAGTAGGTGAGGGTGGGATAGCTAGCGGAGGTCTTAGCCTAGTCTGTACAGTAAGCCCTTGTTGTACACTTGCTTTAGTCTTAAGCTGCTGTATAGAAGCTGCTGTATAGACGAACTCCTATACTTTGTACTAGCCATAGAGTCTCACTATTAGCTTAGAGTTGATCTTTGCCAAGTGCCTTAAGCCAGTGAACTAACCAGTCTTATTAGGTGAACTAACTCTGTGTAAGCTTCGGAGAGTAAGATCTATATCGGAGAAGAAGAGGTCAATTTACCTATCATTAGATGCAGATATTAGTAAGTTAACATACCATTCTGTGGTAGCTTCGTAGAGGAAGATCTAATGGAGAGAAAGAGAATTCAGAGAGAAAGAGAATTCAGAGAGAAAGATTCTCATTAAAGCGGGAGATAAATATGAATATGAACTATGAACAGATATGAATTGATGTATAGATTGATTCCCAACGCTACCTTTTCTTCTTTGGCCACTTTTATGTACTGAATTTACCCCTTATCTTGAGCTGGTGGGCAACTACTACCACCAATAGAGAAACCACCTTATATTACTTCAATTCCACTTATTGTAAGGTCGGGTTCAGACTCTATATCATCTTGACCATGCCACCTTTTCATCGGACCCATGAAATGGATTTTATTATTAATGAAACATGACATTTTGAGAACCGGACAGACCTTACCAAACCCCCAAACCCCCCGTCTTATATATATAAAATCGCATCTCTGAACGACTCTTCACCGGAACAACTTGAGAGAAGCTCTTCAGCTATTTGGTATCCAATCCAAAAGGGAGGGGAATACTGGCTTCCACGTGAGAGGATTTTGTCACGTCTTTCACGATGGAGGAGGGGAGCGGGTAAACCGGTGTCCAACTTTGCCATGCATCTAGATAAAATTACCAATGAACAAGCGGGTCAACCTCCTTTCTTTGGATATATTTACAGAGATGAACTATACCAAATTCCATCCCTTGGAAGAATCAATCTCTCTCGTAAGGTGATAGCTATGTCGCAATAGCTTAGATAGCAATAGGTAACTGTACTAGGCGCAGTAGTGGAAGGAAATATTAGTAGTGTATAGGTTGGTTGGATAGGTAGTGAAAGTAGCAGTAGTGGAAGGATAGAGGGCTATGGCTTGGCAGGTTAGTTCGCATGGTTCGATGGCTATAGTAGCATTGATGGTTAGCGATGGCTGCTATTAGCGATGGCTCGATTGCTTGGCTGTATGGTTCATCAGCCAATCTAGGTAGGCAGGCTAATGATGACTTGGATGTGGAGATTGGTTCGATGGCTATGGCGTTGGTTAGATGGCTCGGATGGTTCAATTAGTTTTCGATAATTGCTGTAAGGGTTGCAACCCTATATTCGGTGATCTATTGCTTTGGTTTAGCCCCAGTGCTAGTCTAAGTCCAAGTGTTTAGCAGCCCCAGGGAGTATAGCAGTAGGAGGATCCAGCCCATGAGCAGCACGAGGTCCGGGATGATGGCCAAATAGCAGCACGAGGTATAGAGAAACTCAACTAGCACGAGTCACGGTTGACAAGGACCCGGAGGGCGCTTTCCTGTAATCAGGGAAGGTAAATCATCCCTTTCTCTAACCCAGGTTCGTTCAATCAATCATTCTATGTAGGCCGGTAAGGTTGCTTGGGTTAGTTCATTACTTGCTTTACTTGACCAACTGTACAGGGCCAAAAGAGTATGGTTTGCTAGCCTTGGTTCGTTCGATGGCTGGGATGGATGTCTTGGGATGTCTGGTATGGCTTGGGCAGATGGGATCGCTTGCTTGCTGGATGGAGTGGCTGGGATGGCTGGATAGCTAAGTACATAGAATGCTCTCCCACACGATGATCCGTTATTAAACATACCGCCATACGATGGACGCTCCTCGATCTCTCTTTGGTTGATCGAGTGGCTTTTCGCTCCTCGATCTCTCTTTGGTTGATCGAGTGGCTTTTCGCTCCTCGATCTCTCTTTGGTTGATCGAGTGGCTTTTCGCTCCTCGATCTCTCTTTGGTTGATCGAGTGGCTTTTCGCTCCTCGATCCGATCAATGCAAGCTAGTATGCACGGTTCACGGCCCGCGAGCTTATCTCTTTCCCATCCCTTCGTCGGCGAACCAACCCTAATCTTTCGATGAACGAAGGAAGATTGACCGATACGGGAACGAGGGAATCGTGAAAGCCGAGGAACTCACAATCCGAGGACTGACCAGATACAAGCCAACTCGGGATCCGATCAATATTTACTTCTGGATCATTTGGTTTGGGAAAAGTGTGCTGCAAGCCGAGAGAACACTATCCTGCTTTCCCAATCCAGCTATCCGGAACCTTGCAGAGAAAGATGAGTACGGGAATCGGTGTGAGCGAGGCCATTTCTGGTTGTTGTGGGCCGCGAGTTCCGACCCCTCCTCTTTCTCGATGGTAGACACAGAGAACAAGCACGGATTACGGAAATAAGTGGACTGCTATCTCTAGATAACCTATTGTTGGGCGACTCTTATATGTAATATGCTGTATCTGGAACATACAGGATGTGCTGTAGCCAAAAGAGGCCTCCCGGTTTAGTTTAGGAATGGCACCAGGGAGGGTAAAGACTGCTGTAAGGCATGTCCAAACTGCTGAGTGTATGGCGGGGGTTTTCGCTGCAACTGCTAGAAAGATGGTGTCTGCGCTGGATGGTGGTGCTGGACCATTGCTACTGCTCCTGTGGAGACTAAAAACCCTGTGATCAACGTTTTTGCTAAGTTGAAACCCGCCGTGAGAGTTGAGTGGCTGATGAAGGTTGCCAGACATGTGAGAGATGGTGGTAACAGAGCTGCGGGTTGGTTGTATAATGTTTTATCCTGTAGTTTGCAAAAGAGAGCTGAGTGGGTGACCATAGTTGGCTGAGTGAGCTGCACATAAGCCATAGTATCGTCATCCCTGAAAGACTCTGGACTTATCAAACAACATAGCTGTGTGGGTTGGAGAGGCGGTTTTGCATAGAGCGGAGTCGGCTCCCAGGAAGATAGAATCATGTGCATATAGAAAGGAGAGTTGCTGAAGAGGGAGCTGGGGGAGGCTGAGCTTGAGATGTCCAGCGTAAGATATAAATGGGTGGCTGAAGGCAGATAGAGGGCGTTGGATAGATGTAAGGTGGTATGACAAAGTCTAAATATAATACGGGTAAGGGGTCGATCCAGCCATTCCCGAGAAGAGAAAAGGGTTTTGATAGCAGTACTGACTCACTAAGCGCCTCATTCATCAAAGTGGTGTAGGGGAATAGGTCCATAGGTGGGCAGGGCGGAACGGAAACACTGAAGTAAGGGAGGAGGAAAGGGAAAGGAAGGGGTTGTATCATGCATGCCATACCATCTGGCCCCTATAAGTTAATAGCTGTACCTTGTTTCTTCTCCTAATTGCTTCATTCAGTAAGTGATCTAGGTAGGGCTAACAGGTGCTAGGTCTTCCGGTGGGCAGGTCTATTGATGGCGGCCCCTTGTCGAGCCTGTTTCCGCATCCTGATAGGGGTTACCTTATCAGGAGAATGACCCAGGTTCGTCCCAGCCATATGGTTGTAGGTTTGCGTAGCCGTGATGCCGGTGAAATGGTCCGCAAGGGTGCAGATACCGATCAAGGAGGTTGCCTTGCGGTGTGTCCTTGTTATCGTCTTGGGGGCACGAGGATTAGGAGTGTAGTGCATGATGAGGGTGAAGGGAAGGAGTATCCAGTGTTTGTTGTGTGTTGGTCGATAAGGCTTTGCTTGCTTGTTGGCATCCGATGGTTAGCTCCTTCTTGGTTCCTTGGTTTCCTTAGCGTTGATCTTGACCGGATCCATGATGAGTGTCAGATTGGGGGTCGAAGGAGTGGTTTCGATCAATGTGTGAGTGTCATTCGATGATCCCCAATCCGGTAGGCGGGCAATCCCGACCAAGCTAATTTCTGCCAACCTGGATCATGGTACAGTGACCGCGACGCTCCGGATCGCGATAGTAAGAATGATTTTGATAGCTTTCCTCACCATATGAATAGTGAGTCCCTCTCCTTATAGTCGAGAGTTCGGCAGGCTCACCCTACCGGGCCTCGACCTCGTAACCTCGGCCGAGTCCCTCCGGGCCTTACTAAGAGAGCTTGGCTTTCATCCTCAATTTCCATTTCAATGAGAGAGATTTGATCCGATTAGGATCTCTTTTTTTCATGAATTATATATGTAATTACGGTATCGAATCCAATCTGCTATTATATATGTCATTTCGCTTTGATTTATTCCCCTCAATCTAGCGAAGGGTTGGGATAACTACTTGACAGTAACCGGTCAGGAGATTGCTGATCTGATCCGAAACACTAGATTTTGTTTTCTAATCAGGTTGAAAGCAGAGCTAGACAAGACACTGAATTCTCCTTATTCATTGTCGACGACTTTGCTTAGGCTGCCATGTCTTCCTTAAAGCCAAACCCTCCCTTCCCTTTTAGACTATCTCTCTATATACGAGATTCTGTTACGATCTATTATGATAGCCTAAAGCGTAATTACATATATAAAGTGGTATTTGGGCTGGCTGGTTGTAGAGCTGGTTGGAGAGCTGCTGGTTGGTGGGATGGTGAACGTATGTTTCCTTCTTTCTGATGAACGTCTGAAGGCGAACGTAGGTGGGCTGGAAAGAGGCTGTTCATGAGGTAAGGGAACAGAGAAATAAACCATACAGCCAAACAATCTAACCGTCCACTACAAACCACACTAGCTAACCTACAAGCAAGCAACCTTACCGGAGCTTAGCTGTCCCGTACTTGCCTAAGCGCTCGAATCATCCGATTGGTATAGGGTAATTAGGAAACACTTAAGTGAAGAAAGAGGTAAGGTAAAGAAAGGTTTGATGTCTGCTTGCTGATCCAAAATCACAGAGGAAATCAGATTCAGATCAGCCTAGTTCCAGTGAAGGAACCAAGACTAGTAGGTATTGATTCAGGCTGATTGGTACTGGGGTCTGGGGTGAAGGTCTAAAGGTAAGGGTAAGTCAGATTCCGTCCTGCTTCTGCTTCTAAGAGGTCAAATAGTGGTACCTACTAAGCGCTAAATTGATCCAAGGTAGGGTAATAGGTCGGACAGGTAGGCAGGTAGTAAGTAAACACCAAATGAAGTAAGGTCTAAGGGTAAGAACGTTGTATCATGCATACGATGCCAGCCATTCAATCAATCAATCTCTAACACTTACTCGATTTACTCCGTTTCTCGATGCGTAATTACGTATATATAATTCCTCTCCTCGACCTCGTAACCTCGGCCGAGTCCCTACGGGCCTTATGGTCGAGCCTGCTTGCGCATCATGACCAGCAGTCGCTTACTTATTTACTTCGTCGGCGAGGGCAGAAAAGCGCATAATTACTGACTGCTATAATAGCGGCATTGTCCGCTAGCTATCCACACGTGCCATTTAGGAAGAGCCAAAAGCCCCGGCACGAATATATTCAATGTCATCCCGGGCAGACACCATTGGGCTTTCTTTATATAGTTGGGGGTGGGGCATGAATTTGACGTATAGAATCTAATCCCCAGAACCAACTAACTGACTACAATGGGGTGGGGGCGGAGACTCTTTATTTCATGAGATTGCTCTTCTTCTCAATTACTTATGAAGTTGAAGTCAGACATACCCGTACTCAGATCCGGTCCGGCCGAGCCTTTCCAGAATACGATTCAGTCTTACCAACTGCTTGAGAGGAAGATTCATAGAAGGAATCAATTTCTTATTGGGTGGGAACTTTGAAGCATTGCTAGCGCACCAACTATTGCTTAGTAGGTTTACCAGCTTTTGTATTAGCATAAGTAAGTATACTTCCTTATCTAAGCGTGTATAGGAGCTGAAGGTGAAAGAAACTAATTTCATTATGTGGTACAGGTGGCTTTGGAGGCGGCCACAAAGATGTACAGTAGCTATTACGGCCACCACACCAATACTATTAAGAGCCGGCCTAATGGTCTGGTCAAGGAAGCAGCCAACGAACTAGCTCTGGATGATTACCAGCCCGCAGACTAGCTATCGAGGTGGATCTCACTTCGTTCGGCACCAAGCTCATTCCCTCACTTCGTGGGCATCAGTAAGGGCTCTTAAGCATGTCTCCTCAAAGCCGGTTGACGGGCCAAATCTATATGGAAAGGTACAACCGGCCGAGCACCAAAAAGAGGAGAAGTGTCGCGTAGGTAGAAAAGGTCATTTAATTCAAGGCAGACGTATAGAAAGCGTCTGAGAGGCCTTTATAAAATCAAATGCCCTATTAGCGTTCGGTCAGTTCTTGGAGCAATAACAATCAATAGTACCGCAGCGTGATCTGAACCATGATATGGACTCCAAGCTGTTATGGCAGGAGCACAAACATAAAAAACTTCAATATTTAGATGACAATTAAGAGCCTAGATGCTGGGAGCACAACTGGGGTCTTCGCCCTTCAGCACTATAAAACAAGGTGCAAAGCCGCTTGTCCCTCCGGGGGCAAGGTCGATTCTCTGAGATTTGTACGGGGGACGAGCCTAAGAAGCAGACGATCTCTAACAAGGCCGGTGGAGATCAAATTGACACTTAGACCTGACAAAAAAAAAGTCAACTAACTTGCACATGACCAATAAGCGCCTCTAAACAGCAAGGTACAAGCTATGGGATACACAAACTAGAGCGGTAAAGAGTATGAAGCAGCATAGACCTAACCTATTCATGCACAACCAAGTAGTAGCAGGCCATCATAACGAATCCACCTATCGATCGATCACATACTTATCACATGCATCGTATCTAATAGCAAGTGCGCATCTCCACCTTGAATTGAGTGAAAGTCTGAGTCGTATCCTGGAGCAGGCCAACCAAAGGCGCCCTTCCCGTCTCTACTTGATGATGGGCTCCCCGAGGAGAGGGTAGTTGAACCGGAGGGGGGAAACGTCGAGGTTAAACCCTATATTTATGCTCTTCAAATCCTTCACATAGCTCATCTCCTGCGACACTCCTGCGAGCACAGGCAGGTAAGTGGGGGCCTTTGCTTGCCTAGATTCTGGCACTCTTAATCTACGCATGCATGCCGGGCTTTCAACTAGACCCTGTTTCACGTGTTATGGTGTCCTCATCTTTAGGCTATCTACATGATACGAGTCATTATTACTTACTGAAAAGAAGGAAGGTCCCGGAGGGGCTTGCGCTTCCTAGTGCAAGGAATTGATTGCTTGCTCGACAAAAGGAGAGCAAGGAACGTAGTGCTTGCTTGACGTTAGGAAAGCAAGGAACGCTTCTTTTGAAGAGAAAGTTTATGAATGAAAGTCTATTTAGCTTGCTGTTATAACGCGGATGACGTACTTTCTTATTTCCAAAATGTTGATCAAAATAGATTAAGAGCATTTCAACAAATTGGTTTCAAATGTCAAAAAAGAAAAGGGTCCGAAGGAGAGGATATAAGCGTCCCGCTTCCCCAAGAAATTATACCATACCTCCTAAAAGAATCGGTCATTCTGGATAAGTTCCCCAACGCCCCCAGAGGTATACCCAACCAAATATTTAGGGATTCCCCACACATTGGTAACGTAACCAGGCAGTGACGGAACATGAAAGAGACGCTCAACTCACAGGGACTAGATAGGGAACTCGTCACCTTAGGGAAAGACCCACCTCCACAAGCCTAAACTCGTCTCGTGTGGATGTCTCCCCGGATGAGGCTCTCATCTCCACGTGTGATCCACGAGACCCTCCCATCTCATCCTATCAGCACGCATTCCATCAAGATCAAAGATTCCAAGATTCAAGAAGTAGAATCAAGATCTTGATAATCATATGACTCGCGTGTCTTTCTTGTTTGTACCGATTCTTTAAGGTTATGTAATAAAGATTCACATCTGACTCATTGTACTGGAAAAAGCTATTGCTAGTGCTAGTGCTGTACTGGTGACTGTACTTACAGAGCTGTAAAGGGTACTATCTTGACTGGGAAAAAGCAAGCGTCTGATCAGATCAATCAAGAGATAGGGGTTCAGCCAAACATCTTTTTTCTAAGCAAGGACGGAGCTGGCGAGGGACGATTGCTCTATCTCTTATCTTAAAGGGGGGAGTTCCATCATGTAGCTGGGTACAAATAAGCCAGTAAAAGACAAGTAGAAGCCAGTGAAAGAGGAGTAGGCAGGGCTAAATAGCGCCAGTGGGGTACGTAAACGGGGACAGATCACATGGTTTTGTACTGGTCAGCTTTGGGCTGGAGATTGACGATTGGCTGAACGTGCTTTGGCAGCTCGTGGTGGAGTACTCTCTGACAGATTCGCTCTATTATTGCCTCCTATTCCTGAGGGAGTGATCGGGATTAAGCCGCGTGGCGATACCCGCGAAAAAAAAGAGTCCTTTCTTCTCTGAGCCAGGAAGTTGCAAACCACATCACTTTGAACTCCCAGTCCGGTGTCGGCGGTGGGCTGACGAGTTCCCTCATCCGAAGCTCTATCACATCCAGTCTGTGGTCTGGGATCACTAGGCAGGGTCTCTCCATCGGGTGGCCGACCAGGTATTCCACCCCCAATCGCTTTAGATAGTGCACCACCGGGAACGGTTGTAGATCTGTTGGTGGTGGTGGAAGGTGTTCCGGTTGGTGCCAATGCCATGGTCGATCCATTCGTCACCGACTTAAGAGATGACGATTCTGCTGTAAATTGAAAAGGAGGAAAGTAACTGGGATTTGTTAATTTAGAATTGAAGGGAGCTCTAGGGTTAAACCCTAAAGAACTAGAAGTGCCCAAGAGGGAGACGTTAGTGCCCTTTCCTTTCACTTGCCTCTTCTCCCCAGGTATTGGTAAAGTAGCTCTTCCAACCGACGGTCCCGATTTCTTAATCATCAACGATCTAGAGGATTTATTCCTTTGAACTGGCTTGTCCTCACCCTTCCTTCGTGAAACCCACGCGCGAGATTTCCCGGATCCACTAATTGAGGGACCACTCACCGGTATTTGATCGCGTGGGCCTGTACCCACAACATGTTCCACTACCCCATCATCGCTGAGGGCTGCAAATCTAGACCCTGAATATTCTGCCAAATTGGTACCACGCGTCTGTGGCTGACCCCCAGCACTACCTGGCCCAGGCTCGCCCCTCCAATTGCTTCCACGTGTTGAGCGACTCCCTCGGCCGGCCCCCGACTTGGGTAGCATCCATTCCCCAAACCCGGTTTGATTCTGAACCGGCCCTGAACCGTCATCGTTCTCAGCTGGAGCGCTTTCCTGACCCTCTGGACTAGGGGTTTCCGGCGAAGCTTCTTTGTTCTGAGAGCATTCTTCTCGACGATGTCCATACAGGCCACAATCAAAACATATGAGATGGAGTCCTTCGTACTCCACTCCATAATCAACCCCATTCAAAGTAACCGTTGGAACTAGACTTCTCTGCAAATCAAGCTCCACACAAACCCTAGCAAACTTGCCTCGTGAGGATTTGATGGATGGAGCATCAGCTTTCACCGATTTGCCCAAGACCTTGACAATAAGGGCTTTCCGCCAAGGCTTCCGCAGCTTCCTCAGCTCCTCCATTGATAGCGATAGAGATGGCCAAACAGAGGAAGTCTTCGAGTTTTCCTCCCCTGTATTTCCACTCTCGCCGTCTCCACTGTCCTCATCGTCAGACCCCATGTAGATCTGGGCATGTTCATCCACAAGAGCATCGCGAAACGAAGCTTTAGGGGTACTCTCTCCCGCATCTGGTAGACTCTTAGCATCTTCTTCCATATCCACCGAAACTTCGTCGGCCAACATATCTTCCAACTCCTCTGAAGACCCTTCATGCCTTCGCTTTACCTTTTTCTTGCTCCGTCGTAGAAGATCACTCTCCTCCGATGAAGGCGGCGGTAGGTTGCTCGGTTGAGATGTCTCAGCCTCCATCTTTTTCCGATTTCACTTTGTATAGAAGTGTATTTAGAGAAAAGTAGAGTGTCAAAATGAATGGCTACATTATTGAACAATTATCCCCTACCGAAGAAAAGCAAGGCAGGTCTTTCTACGGTTCTCCCTTTATTTCTATCTCTTGTGACCAAAATGAAACGAGTCAATACGTTCAAGTAAAGCTGAGTTAGCATATGAAAGCACAGGACAGATCTCTCTTTGTTTGATCCCACTTCGCTAACGAACTAAATGTTGCAATGATTTGATTCCCGCGGTGACTTCGGCGGTTCTTAAACACTCTATTTACAGGAGGACGTTTGGTATTTACAGGGGGAAATTTGGGAGTACGCCTTAGCATTGTATCTATGACCCAGAGCTTTCGATAGAGGCATAGGTAGCAGCGGTAAAAGCATTACCATAAAAACCCTTTCACGCACTAGGGACTGTTTGATAACCAACAGTAGGAGATCAGGTTTACTTCATTAACTTCGTTTACCTAGAAGCAAAGCCCGTGACATCCCCTCCCGCTCCATAGTCAGAGCAACAATAAGGTGAATAATTGGAACTATACGAGGTAGTGGCCTTGGAACTCAATCTGTGGAATCTGCTATGGGCTTTCGAACAGGCTCCGTATATGATGAAACTTGAGCTCGATCTGCATTTTGATCTGCTTCCATCCCAGCTACTGACTCGGATGCTAGCTCTCCATTTCAATCTGCTGCTGAAGGGACTGCTTCAGGTGCTGGTTCTAAGTGAACGAGGTAACCTGGCACTGGAACGAATGTGGGAACGAGTTCTGAATCAACTGAAATGGCTGGATCAACTTCACCTGCTCCTGAAGCTGCCTTAGCCTATACTGTCTTTGCCTTTGTCCCCATCTATGCCTTTGTTGCTTCTGCTCTTTACAAGGATGCTGGGATTCCAGCTGGTACATTCACTGGTCCTATCTCTATTGCCTTTGCTTATGGGGTTGACCCGGCCCGGTTTCTTAATTTAGAATCTGAGTGAAAAACTTCAACAAGATCAACTGATTCCAGGTCAACAACGGGAACTACCCCTGATGCTCCTATCTCTGCTACTTATGTCTGACGCATTCGGGGTGGACTTCACAGGCATTGGCTAGGCGTTAGCGTTTGGTTTTTGGCTGGCTGGGATTGTCTTCAGTTGGTCAGTGTTCGGGCTTCGGCTGAGCTTTGCTCTTACCAGTGAGGGCTTTGGCTTAGCCCCGCTCCCTCCCGGTCCTTTACTTAGCGTTCTTCCTGCCTATGGTCAATTTCTCACTTAGCAATGTTACGTCCTGTGTGGTTTTTCCAGATGTGGTATACGATATATGGTGTCTGCTCTATGGTTACCAAGGGCGGGAACACCAAATATAGGAACAGACCCTAATGCCATCTGTTACATATAGAAAGATTTTGATAGGAGCTGGCACTAGAGATTCAAAACTGGTTTACTGGATCTACTAACACTAGCTAAGCCACTTAATCAATGGGCACATTCATGAAAAGAAATAGTGCTTTAACCGGCTGGCCATCAACTGAAACCGCTGCTCTTTCCCTGGTGGGGCTTACTATGTGCCTTTCTATGTCTCTGCCTCTGTCTTTGCGCCTACCTCCACTGTAGCTTTCACGAGGGAAATAATTGGATCTCTAACTCGATATGGAGAACGAATCGTACTGAATCTACTCAATCTCGATCAAATGGCTCCGTGGATGCAGGTGGAACAGGTTTAGGGTAAACGGGTGCTTTTGCTCGGATTGGATCCACTAGGCCAAGGGAGACTGAGCGGGGTTATGCTTGTTTTCTAACCAGAAGGGCTGCTGAAGCTACTGAAATGGGTGCTGAAACGAGCGCTGAAACGTCTGCTACTGGAAGCTATGAATTTGAGACCGGACGAAGAGAAGCGGAAGGCTATGGGTATCAAAATGGAATGGGCTCGGCTTGACCTTTGCAACATAAAACATACTTGTTCTTAAGAGATTTAGTTTGTGGTAAATAAGTGGCTTCGCCTAGCTATTTACCTCACTAAAAAGAGATTGACAGAAAGAAGGAACTTACTTGACCACTGAAGACTCGTGCTATCAATGGGGTAGAACTCGAGAAGCGGTCGTGCTTCCCGATGAGGACTAAATCAAAGAGTGACACATTTTCACCCGATTCTCCGAAAAGCAGGTATAATATAAGAAGAAAAAGGAAAGAGGTTTCATTCACAAATAGCTGGGGTTTCCCCCGCGGGGAGCCTGTGTTCTCAATCGGCGAAGCCTCGCAACAACAACGAAGGAACTCCGCTCGGGCTTCCCGTTGAGGCGAAGCCCCTCGCTCCTTTCTCCTATTCAACAACTGTCACTCTTTGATCTAACTCCTTAAGGCGGGCACTCTTGTCATCCTGACTTTGCCTTCCTTGCTTGCTCTAAACCTAGAGATGCAGACGTTATAATTATCGTCTTATGCCTCTTTTTATTTTAGAACATGCATGCCCGGCACGAGGGCGGAGTTTCCAGCTCTGCCTCTCCTCCGTAGGGGGTTCTTAGGGGGAATATAAGAGATAGTCAAGAGAATCCCGTCTTGTCTGTAACTACAAGCAAGAATCCTTAAAGAGCTTACAGGGAAGGGTCAGTCTTTCCTGAGCTTAAGATATTACAAACTCCTATAGTGTAGTGATTATGAACTCCGACAACTCCTGATAGGTCCGCCGTATGCACTTTCCTTTAGCAACTCCGACTTCGAGGCAATTGAGTGTGGATCGGAAAAGCACTTCGCCGTAGGCACTTTCGGTAGCGCCGATCGAAAATGTTTTATTATACACTTTGGAATTGTAGCTAACACTCCAGAGGTACGAAAAAGCACTTCTCCGCGGGCACTTTACTTCGACAGCTCCGAAGTATCTCATCTCCTTCAAATCTTAGGGGCGGGGGAGCCACTGGTTCTCCCTACGCTAGCCAGCCAGATTGAAAGAGAAAGTTGAATATGAAGAAGGGAGGTAACAAGCATGCTCCTTCACAGTATCAAACTTTGAATGGCTCTAACTGGAAGGTGTTGCTAAACGAACTGCGAAAGGGAGGTAGTGAATTATTAGGAAGAAAAGGTGGTTTCAAAGTCCGAGATGGAGGGGGGTCTGAACTGCGAGATGGAAGATACCGTTTACTGCAAACGCCACAATCTTTTTGTAGGGAATTGACCCTCTATTGGGCTGGTGGACAGACCCTCTTTTCTTCTAGAATTTCCCACCTTGACAAGGGTGTGAGGCAGGGCAGGTTGCGCTTAGCGGGTGAGGGAGAAACCGCACGCACTGGGGCAGTAAGGAAGTACATGTCATCATTCAAAACCTATGTTTTAGCGGCCTCACCCTCCTATCTCGACCAATAAGGCCGTTGATTACCCACATATCCTCGCTATCGTCCGCCCCAACAATTGAGGCGGGTAGGGGCAAAAGAAACTTTCAGAACCCTCGCTAGCAACTGCATCAGCAGCGTCTTCTGGGAACCAGGTTACCCACGGATGAGGATTTGGAAATCCCTGATAAGCCGCATGGAAAGATCAGCCTAAAGCATTAACTCCTTGCACTAGGAAGCGCAAGCCCCTCCGGGACCTTCAATTCCGCAAAAGGGCTTAAAAGCTCCTTTCTCAAACCTTCCCCTTTCTCTAATAATAAGGTAAGCATCGAAAGCCAGCAAACCCAACCTATACGAAGAGCTCTTTTCAGCCCCTACTCCTAAAAAGTGAAAGTTGCTGGCCTAATCCAACCCATGTACTCTTTTCTTTTTTTTTGTTGCATCCGCCACTGCTAGCACTTCTTCCTTTGTTATCTCATCCCAAACAAGTGGATCTTTATCTTCCTTTGTGATGTACTTGCAAATGGGTCCCCACCCTTTTCGATACTCTACATTACACTGCATCCCATCAAACTCTGGGAATGTTGCCCTTATTAATTTAGCTGCGGTATATCTGGAGGCATCATGCGCTTTCATTCCTACATGATAATGATAGCATCCTTTTTCCTCTCCTTATCAGTCGAGCCCTGTCGGACCTCTCCCGGGGGTCGAGCGACTAAAGTTCCTCTCCTTATCAGTCGAGCCTGCTTACGCATCCTTATTAGTCGAGCGTGCTTACGCACCCTAAAGGTTCAATTTACTTATTGGGTGGGGGGGGGCTTATGGTCGAGCCTGCTTACGCATCCTTGGCAGTCGAGCCCCTGTCGGTCCTCACCCATATGATGGATGAGCGAGAAATCCCTCACCCTGCCGGGGGCATCCTCTCTTTTGGGGCCCCTCCCCCAAAAGAGAGTTGCTCGTCTTAGTTACTTATTTGAGAGGGGCCACGTTACCTCACCCTACTCGACTCACCTCATCACTATATCACCCATCGTATCACAGTTCACCCGTTGAACCAACACTGCCCACACCTGCCTTCCTCGATGCTTATTGGGTGGTGGGCTTAATCATTATATATGTCATTACGCTTTAGCAGAGAAGGCATAATGACATATGCCCATATCTGCTCGGAATCTCCCTCATCACTATATCACCCATCGTATCACAGTTCACCCTTTCATTAGTGGATCTCTTTGCTTGGGACCGCTTGCTGGATCGAGGCTCGACCAAGCTAGATCAACAGGCTATATCACCTTGCTTGGGGTGTGCCCGGCCTCCGGAGGATACCTCATGGTGACGTGACCCTTGCAAACTTCCAGTTTGAGAAACCTGACAAAAGCCCAAGTACTTAGCTCGGATATCAAGAAAGAAAGCGTAATGACTTAGAGAATTCATGAATGCATAATGACATATATAATATATCTCATTCATGATATGACCTTCAGGCAGCTATGATTGACAATGATCGGCTGGTGTTTGGCAATGACTGTTGTATGACCCTCAATGGGTGCATCGTAAGTAATGCATTGATCGTCATGTAATCCAATCAAGGTAGGAACATTTCCCAAGGTTCTGTATCGGTATAGATCGAGGTCGAGGTAGAGAGAGAGAGACTTACACGTGGCATCGAGTGCACCGACCAAAATCGAGGAAATGACAAAGACCTAGCCCCTCTCGATGTCAGACATCCAATCCCTAGACCCTACTGATGAATGACGTATATAATGGTCTTCACTTATATAGGCCGCACATATAGATTCAGAGCCAACTTACCTTGTGAACCCCCAAGCATCCGAGTCAGAGAAAGTAACTAGAGCATAGTGGGAAATATAGAGGTAGCAACCGGAGAGGAGGCAGAGCCTGCATATTCACTTATATAGGATGAAAATCCAGTTCTAGGGGCAGATACATATCCTCCAGATTGAGATCAAGCACTAGTTGAAGATCCTGTTCCATAGCCACCAGTGGCAGAGCAGAGCCTTAACTCCGCCTAGAAAAGGAGAAGGTAGTGACGATAGATGAGTTCGCGAAGGAACAAGCCGCTATAGAGACAAAGGCTTCAGCACCAGGCAACAGTAGATCTTGTTTACCGATCTCAGAAGCACCCCGCAAGGTATCCCTTGAAGTTTGAGTACCAAAGCTCATTGATCCACCAGCTTCAGTATAAGCTATAGAGGCAGCACCTAAGCCAGTTCGAGGCGCAGATTCCAAGGGACTTGATATCGAACTAGAAATCCCAGGCAGGCGGGACATAAACTGAAATGGGCTCTCGATCTCGCTCTATATCTGTAATGGGTGGTTATAGGTCAACGGGTTCTGAGTCAACAGAGTCAACTGCTGTATGGATTGATCGATAGTTCCAAATCCATAGCTAGAAAGCGATTGATCCAGTTCTAGGACCATAGCCCGCAGCGTCCCTTCCAGTTACAAAGGCAAAGGCAGCTATCTATATAGGTAGCAGTTCGTTACCCAATTCAAGATCGAGATCTAGATGAATAGGTTCACCTCCTGCAGAGGCAAAGGCAAAGGCCGATGCAGAGGAAAAGGAAGGAGCAAAGGTGGGAGCAGCATAGGCATAGAACGCAAAGGAGGCAAGTGCATAGCTTAAAGTTTTATAGCTTGTGTCCAGGGGCAAAGATAGCACTAACCGGAGCAGAGGCGGGTAGAGGTGGGGGTTTCATCCGTTGAAGAAGCACTGGAAGCATAGGCGGTTTAAGCGGCAAATAAAGTGATAGGCTGGGCCTTTTGGCTTCGCTCCTTTCCTATAGAGCCTGAGGAAATATATGCAAGCATATATATTACCTTCCTATACAGCCTGTTTCCCAGGCTTAAGGACCATACCCATATAGGTGTAGACCAATTGATTTAGTTATAGCACCAGTAGCAGGAGAGAAAGCATCTCGCCCAGCATCTTTTCTAGTTTGATAGCCTGCAGCGCCCCCTTCGTTCGGTTCCTTATCCATGACCCATTGATCCATAAATAGAACAGGAATAGTACCCAGCAGGAAATAGGCATAGTACAATTGGCTAATAGGTTGGATGGACGGGTGTTATTTTATGATCAGCTAGTTAGGTAGGTTAGGTAGGGTGGGTTCACAAGATGGGAAGATTCGTATGGCTGTGGTCCACCAAACTAGTCCGATGGGGCGCTATGTCCTTGGGTGGACCGTTAGGCCGAGGCTTCTCCAACAAGGCTGGTATTCTTGGCTTGAAGTTGGTTGACTTGGCTTATCATCTAATTCATCCAGCTCGTAGAGAAGAGTGCACGTGTTTCCGTGTGTAGAGAGAGATAATAAAGCCAAACTGCTTTAAGTCTAAGCACAACTAACACTCCACCGCTGTGTCAAGATGAGATTCAAAGGCGAGAGGGAAAGGGAAGGTCTGGCTGGTAAGGAAAGACCTAACCTGGGCCTACCCAAGACCTTAGACCGGGGAAGGACTCATTGACTTATCGACCTACCACGCCTACCTACGCCTAGTCCCATCAGATCGGGGAAGGACAGACCTATTCGTACAGTTAAGGAAAGATCCAGGACCTTAGATCGGGGAAGGACAGAGCCTAGTCCCATCAGATCGGGGAAAGACATATTGTACAGTTAAGGGACCTATTTTGTACGGACCTTGCCAACTGGTAAGGAAAGAAGATAGGAAGGTTAGGTTAAAGCTTAACCCATAATAAGAACCCCTACCAATTGAGAATTGATGAACGACGCATTGACCTGGATGCGCAAGCAGGCTCGACCGCTAGGGAGAGGAATTAGACCCACTGCAGGGACCTCCTTAATGCCTCCCACCGGAAGACCTAGACCTGTAGCCCTAGACACTTGAATCATACATGCTTAGTTGTGCACTAGACTTCTCCGGTACAGAATTCACCCAACCAGCCAGCTTACATTCAGTATCACATACAGCAGCACACCATTATTACGTATTCACTTGAAGAACTAGACCTGTGAACCCTAGACCACTTCCTTAATTAATCGCTTAGTGGTATAACTCTTTCTTTAGCTTTTCGGGACGACCTCCCAGATATACTATGAATTCAGACTGCTAAGAACTTTAGATGCCTTATGGAAGTGGCACAGGACTCGGATCGTACGTGGAAACTGCCCTCTTGCATTGACTCCTTACTTAGAATATCTTACACACTTAGGTACGTGCGGTGGATGGGCGAAATAACATCATCGCTTCCTTTGCCCCTTTCTATCCCTACTGTATGAATGGAAGTAGAGTGGGTGGCTGACACAGGAACAACCGTGGGTGCATGGGATGAAATGAAACAACCCTACCTTTGCTCAAGTGTTACCATACAACCTGCCCGATTAGAAGGAATCACCTTTTGATTATTACGTATATAATGAAGTTATGACACAGTTCTTATGAGCTTTCGTTTTCTAATCACTTCACGCCACGACTTACCTACCGTCTTTGCACGACCCAACCAAGGTTCCTTCTGGAAGAAAACCATCACCACATGCCTGGATTGCGTGGATAGGATGGATCGATGGAATCACCGGCCCGGAAATGCCTTAACTCATCCATTTGGCTAAAGAAAATCGCGAGTTCAAGACCCGATTGAAGATGTCCAACTCCGTTCCAACAAATCTTTTCTTTATCAAATGCGTGCGTGTCTGGAAGCGAAAGCTAGCTCGACCACCCTTTAGTTACTTATTTGAGAGGGGCCACCCAAGCCCGCATCAAGGAAGGCATGACTCGACTGATAAGGAACGGTGATATGATTCCCTCCCCCGGGATCAAGGAGGTGACGGGTCGAGTGTATTCCCTCTCCCTATCCTAAGAGCTCTCTCCCTATTTGATATGTCCCCTCTCTATCCTCTGATCGAGCGCACCTTCGGATTCAGAGCCTCTCTATTTCAAAAAGGGTAACCTGGCTTTCTCCCTCAACATATATATATAAGAGCAAAGCTTTGCCATTTTAAGGCGCTCTCCCCCTTCTTATTCTCCCACAGACTTTAACTTAGATATTTGAGTTCGAAACAACCACTTGCTTGAGCAATGCTTTGTGGGTACGGCACTCTTCCTATTTACCTTTACTGTTACCTCCAATCCACCCGCTTTACCCCTATCGGGCCTCACCCTACTGAGTTATACCCCAAGATGCACGCGCGTTCACATATAGCACTGTTTGACCGGCGTTCGACAGAGCTTTGCACCGGCAAATAGAAGAGGTGCACGGGCGTTCGGATAGATACAGCATTCACCAGCGTTCGATAACCCAAACTTGTCACATATTCTTACTTATACCACTATCTGATCTTGTCACGCCGGGAGGGAGGGATGAATTAACCCGCCAGATACGATTGATTAATTAAGACAGCCAGCCCAGGATATGAATGGATGCCTAGCCAAACATTGCTAGGAGATATTCCTACTTCCCATGCATGTTAGTGTCCTTCTATCTTTACCCACCAGAATAAAGAAACTATATGTCCTATACCACTTTATGATTCATGAAGCGCTTAGGAAATACAACTATAGCCCCGCCGGCATGGGATGACATTATACAACAACTTCCTTACTCTTCTACCTTACTTATGTGTTTCCTAACCTACCTGCCCACCATATGACCTAGACCTGGTAGACCTGTACCACTTACTTCATTTCTCGCTTAGGAAGTACTGCTATTTGAACAACCCTTCTCTTATAAATACGGGCACTAACGTGCCTCATCCTTACCTTTCTTACTCTCCAGAACTTATACCACTTACTTATCACCTATTCAGCCAGGAAGACGTACGGGAGCCTTCTATTTCACCTGCCTGGGGATAAGCCTTCATTGAAGTACAAGCCCCGGAAAGCCACAGGACCAAATGAGGCAGACGATCATAAAGAAACTGAAAACATATACTGTGAAGGACGGTCAGACATTGTACAGTCTGCTCAGCTGAGGGCTGAAAATCTGACAGCAAGGAGCCGTAAGGCCGCTCGACCATAAGCCCCCCCACCCAATAAGTAAATTGAAGGTTTACCCACTTGTCCGCATCGGGCAAGGACCCGACAGGGGGCTCGACTGATAAGGACCCTTTAGGGGGCTCGACCATAAGGGAGAGGAGAGGATGCGGAGCACGCTCGACCAGCGGGCCGCCATCATGCGGAGCACGCTCGACCAGCGGGAGAGGAAAAACGGGGCTGGAACTTCAAAGGAGAAATGGCGGAACTGCCTGTGCTTACGGCTCAGTGAACAGAGAGAGGCCTCGGGCGCTTTTCATCTTGCATTAGGTGAATCGCAACTCCCCGCAACGGCTCAGCGGGCATGCACAGCCTTCGTCATTGCAGGCAGACTTCCCAGCCAAATCTTTCAGAGTCAAAGGGGAGGGGGAAAGTGCTCACGGCTCAGCGAAAGAGGCCCGATCGCTTTTCGGCATGCATTCTCACTATCAGGTGCTTCCGGATCGTCGGGCATACCTGCACCCGCTTCAGACGAGCGAACGACACCGAGGTCCGTTAGGGGCTCGACTGATAAGGACCCTTTAGGGGGCTCGACTGATAAGGATGCGTAAGCAGGCTCGACTGATAAGGACCCTTTAGGGGGCTCGACTGATAAGGATGCGCAAGCAGGCTCGACTGGCCGCCATCACCCTTTAGGGGGCTCGACTGATAAGGACCTTTAGGTGCTCGACCATTTTTTGACTTATTTGAGGGGCAAATAAGTAAATTGAAGAGGACCTTTAGGATGCGTAAGCACGCTCGACTAGTAAGGACCCTTTAGGGGGCTCGACCAAAAGCCCCCCCACCCAATAAGTAAACCCAAGAGGTGCTCGACCATCCGCCCCCCCACCAAATAAGTAAATTGAATGCGCAAGCAGGCTCGACTGGCCGCCATCACCTTTAGGTGCTCGACTGTTAAGGCCGCCATCGAGACCCCCCCACCCAATAAGTAAACCCTAACCTTTAGGTGCTCGACTGATAAGGCCGCCATCGAGAGGAGAGGATTTCTTTCCCATAGGCCACTAGAGTCTAATCCGCCCAGGGACCGTTCTGAAAGCTCGTTATCAAGATCGATCCCGCTGGAGTGCCCCACAACTGGATAATCAGCAAACCACCTGGCACCAGGCTTACGGATCGGCAGCTCCTATTTTCCGCCTTCGCCATGCCATAGCTGCTATTATATATGTCATTATGGAGATGAACGAACGACTTACTCCCATTTATTGGGCAATCGTTACACCAGATGACTGCTCCCAAGCCAACCTCCTGGTTGTCATCGCTCGATCACTTCCTTTTACACTACCGGACATATTCGAGAATTACGTAAGAAATGAGAAAAGATCCTATTTTCCCTTTAGCGATAGGATATAAGAGGGGGAGGGAGAAACTCGAATGAACTGCGGAGCTAAAGATAGCAGAAGAATGAACAAGTTTCATCCCTCTTTCATTCGTTCTTTCATTCATATCGATTTGGGTCTTTTCGCACCATATTTAGATCTGCCCCTTTTTCGACCCGGAGTTCCCAGCAAATCCTTGACTCCTCGAATACGATGGAATTTCGCACCTGGCAGATCTTTCACTCTACCTCCTCTGATCAACACCATAGGATGTTCCTGCGGATTATGACCTTCACCCGGAATGTAAGCAAATATATCGTGTCGATTGCTTAACCGTACTTTGGCTATCTTACGTGGAGCTGAATTAGGTTTTTTTGGTGTTCTCGTCGGAACACGCGGGCATACTCCTCGCTTCTGAGGACATTTCTCCGAAGCTCGGGTACGGTCTGTGCGCCGTTTTTTCTCTCTACCATGACGAATCGATTGATTCGATGTAGGCATCGCTCTTCCCGTCCTTCCCCCCCCCGATTGTTGCCCTATCATTGGTGGTTACTCCCGATCTGAAGCACCCTTCTTCCATTCATGGGGAAATCCAATCGTCGAAATCAATGAAAAGACCATCATGGACCGAGATCCAAACGGATCAATCTTGTTGAGAGGGACTGCCCGAGGGGAGGAGAAGGTTACTTCCGGATCAGAGATAATAAATGAAATAGGAACCGGATAAAATCGTATATCGAAACGACTTCTGGCATCACCGGAAGGATCGGAACCACATTCGTGGGCCGACAATTTTTCTGGATAAGTCGAACCATTGGGAGCGAATGGAAAAGGAACACCAAGTGGGATCAAAGAAACTAGCGAACTGATTACTAAATAGATACGAATAGGTGCAAATTCCAACATCGTTGGTTACACAGCCCACTTTGTTCGCTCCGCTCTGCTCGCGTCGCGGCATACATACCGGAAAGAGAAGGATTGGCTGCTCTATATATATGTATTTATGAAAATCCTTGCTTGCTTGATGGGCGAACAAAAAAGTAGTATCATCTAATTTCTCATTCTCTTTTCTGGCTGGGTGAGAGGAAGGCACTCCACTTACGGAAGTACTCTCTCTAGCGGGCCCGTGCAAGCAAATAGGGTAACGATTGCTCTAGCGACCTGATCCTCCCTGACTAGGAGTAGTCCAAAACTCACTCCCTCGTAGAGAGAGACGCCTGGATTCGAACCGGGGAACAAGATTGAAAACCTGAACGTCTCTGGGTCGTACGCCTGGAGCGATAAGCCCGTTCGTCGTACAATTTTGGCGATTCAGAAAGGAGTATATCCCTCTCCCTTAGTGTCGCTCCAAACACTTCGCCTAAGAAAGGTCTGTCCTGGTTTTTCCCCACTATTGCGACCACTGAACAAACTTGGTTGACGAACATAGTTTATGCGCCGCCAATGTAGCAGCTTGTCGAGCATCTGACAAACTAACACCATCCATTTCAAATGGGATTTGTCCCGTGGACGCACGAGCAATCCAACCCGTAGGATTCCCTTTTCCTTTTCCCATTCTCACTTCTGTAGGTTTACCGGTAATAGGGGGATCCGCGAATACTCTTACCCGTATTTGACCATTTCTTCGAAATTGTCCGCTTGTAGCACGACGCGCTGCTCCAATGGCTCGATATGAGATACGACCGGCTCCACAACTTCTGGTGCCATATCTTCCAAAACCAAGTTGTGTACCGCCCGTTTCGCAACCCCTACGACATATGCCTTTCCGATATTTACGATATTTCGTACGTTTCGGATATGGCACGTCCCTTCTTTTTGTTACTATATGAATGAGATCCGCACTTTGACACCTAAGATTCCATAACGAGTAGATACTTTCGCAGAAGCGTGATCAATTTTATGGCGAGATGCATTACAAGATGTTTTTCCATACTCCCTGCATTCGGTTCTAGCTATTTCTGCACCTTTCAATCGACCTGGACGACAAATACGGATCCCCCTCACCCCTTTGGGCATTACTAATGGAATATCCCGAACTATTTTACTAAGAATGGAACGAAATGATCTTGTTCTGTCCCTCAGTTGGAAAGATATGTCCTGAGCAATTGGAGAAGCACTTTGATAGTTTAAGATTTTGACCGACCCGATTAAGGTATTAGTGTTTGTTCTATTGGACAACAAAGATCGCATTTTTCGCACTTCGTTCAAATAATAGTTGTACCCGTATGGAATTCTTCTGTTTTTCAGTATTATCTCTATCATCATCCCTATTCCCCTCATCAATCCTCCTATCCCACCTAGGGATATGAATTTTTCTACCAATCTGATTACCTTCTCCTTACCCGGGAGGTTCCTTAATTTTATCCTTGATTTACCTAGGAGTTGTTCCCTTAGTGGTAGGGCATCACCAATTTTGTTATTGGGCACCCTAAGGTTCTCCCTTGGGAAGAAAAAGGTAGCACCGAAGAAAGGAAAGAGCGGTATGGACCAACAGGTTTTTGTTGTTCTCGCAAAGCGCGCTCGGCAAATGAAAATGAAGTGGGTAAACCTTTTCTTGGCTTCGGCCAAGAACTCGCCCTGCTCGGTCTTGGCGGTAAAGCTTTCTACAAAAAAACCAATGCGGGAGCGTATTCTCTTATCTAAGCTTCCTCCCTGTCTATCCGCTCCCCCCGGTTCAGCCGGTGCCACGAAATGATTGAGAACTACGACGTCTATGGGGTCAGAATGAATTTGGTTCTCCATATGAAAGGAGTATTGCATGACCGAGTAATTAGAGGAGGGACGCACAGCAGGGATGGTCTGTATAAGTCTATTACTCGTGCTATCTTTCGTCCCGCGGAACTTATTCGGGAGAAGGAACTTGAAGAACTTGGTTTTTCCGGAGGGGTCGTCATTTCCTATCGGGAACGCTATGTCATTTACAAACCTTGTGGGCTCTATGCCTACCGAGGGTCTTGATCGATCAGGCTGGCCTTCCCTCGACCTACTCACTCGGGTAGGGGAAAGGATAGAGCCGATCACCCATCTTACTGGAGACGAGACACTGAACGACATCTTAACACAGGGCGTCCGATCCGCCGGACAAGCCGTGTAGGAAACAACGGTGAGATCCTCCCAGCGCGCTCTGCGCGATAGCAAGGGGTCAGAGGGCCATACCACCCGCCCACCCCAAAGGGACCTAGCAATAGGAAAGCACTTGGCGAGTGCCGGGTAGAGGGGAAGGAGCCTATGTACTTGTCACGCCCCTAAGTAAGGCTACGCATATTGAAAGCTAGGCTACACATAGGTATATTGAGAGCCCCTTGACGACTAATAGTACAACAAACTAACATATTATTGAAAGGCGTAACATAGGTATATTGAAAGCTAGGAGTCACTAACGTATTAGACAGGCTTTTAGTAACGTATTTCAAGCCAGTAAGGGGGGCTATCTGACAAGTCCTACTCGACGTAGCCTGCCACGCCCCCCCCACCGTGGACCTGGACGCTCGATCACCTTGGAGATGGGGTTTTGACAGGCCTTTGGGTACAGAACCCAGAGAAAGTGAAGTCAGAGAGCCGTGTGATGGGTTACTATCCAGCACGGTTCGGAGAGCACTTGTGTAGCCTGCACCGGTTCACGAGACACAGAAAGGGGCCTCTTCGCTTTGCTTGCCGTCCGCCTTTGCCCTCGTAGAGCCAGCCAAGCGGGGCGAGCCCCCGCAGGTGTACCCTTGACTCTCTCCCGGAAAGGGCCGGTGGTGGGCATTTGGGAAAGTAAGGTCGATCGTTTTCGACGGTACAGAGGAAGAACGAAACGAAGTGAGAGGCCGCATTAGGGGGGCAGGAGAAACTGTCAAGTCGATCGGGCTCGCAGGGGAAGAGCGGAGCGAAGTCAGGATCTGGCCGAGAAAAAAACAACGCTATGGATACCATGACCGATCACCATCGAGACGGAGTAATATTTCGAAATCACTCCGGGTCAGCGGTTGGATGGCCCACAAGCATCCAATGAGTGGGAAATACGCCGCGAAGAAAAGGTTTGTAAATGACATAGCGTTCCCGATAGGAAATGACGACCCCTCCGGAAAAACCAAGTTCTTCAAGTTCCTTCTCCCGAATAAGTTCCGCGGGACGAAAGATAGCACGAGTAATAG
>Ga0115854_10035_pt1 | contig 26870 bp, 21 predicted proteins | sample InSIn2SAF170_FD_83868 | JGI IMG/M metagenome (GOLD analysis project Ga0115854, IMG submission 83868)
GACTTGTATTATGTTTTTCCATAAACTCAGACATATCCACTCGAATTAAATGATCTTCGCTGGAGAACATAGCTTCTGCCAAGGTCTTAGCTAACTCTGTCTTCCCCACACCAGTCGGCCCTAAGAACAAGAAGGACCCAATTGGACGATTCGGATCTTTTAACCCACTGCGCGCTCGACGAATCGCTTTAGCCACCGCTTTAACCGCTTCATCTTGCCCAATCACCCGTTCATGCAACAATGTCTCCAAGTTTAATAACCGCTCGCTCTCTTCTTGTTGCAATTCATTAACAGGAATCCCCGTCCACTGTGAGACAACATCAGCCACATCTTCTGGTGTCACCAATTGCTGCTGGCTCCCAACGGCTTGTTCTTTTTGCAATAATCGTTTTACTTTACGTTGTTGTTTCATTTCTTGATGACGATATTCTGCTGCTTGTTCGAAATTTTGCTCCTGAATCGCTTGTTCTTTTTGCTGATTCAGCAACTGCAAGCGTTGGCGTTCTTTCCCAATTGAATCGGTTGACTGGCTATTATCAATAATGACCTTCGCTGCCGCTTCATCGATTAAGTCAATCGCTTTATCCGGTAAGAAGCGATCGGTAATATAACGCGAAGACAGCTTCACTGCAGCTGTTAAGGTCTCATCATCGAAGGTTACATCATGATGTTTCTCATAAGCCGGCTTGATCCCTTCTAAGATCGCAATCGTCTCTTCTGGCGTTGGTTGCTCAATCTTCACTGAAGCAAAGCGCCGTTCCAGAGCTGCATCACGTTCGATATGCTTCTGATATTCATCTTGCGTCGTCGCTCCAATGGTCTGTAATTCACCACGAGCTAGCGCTGGTTTCAGCAAGTTAGACGCATCAACAGCTCCTTCTGCACTTCCAGCACCAATTAAGGTATGCAGCTCATCGATAAACAGAATCACATTCCCATCATGATAAATCTCATTAATAATCTTCTTCATCCGTTCTTCGAATTCACCGCGATACTTCGTGCCAGCCACGAGTGACCCCATATCCAGTGTCATCAAGCGCTTGTCTTGCAAAATCGGCGGTACTTCACCAGACACAATTTGCTGCGCAATTCCTTCTGCGATCGCTGTTTTACCAACACCAGGTTCACCAACTAGAACGGGATTATTCTTCGTACGTCGACTTAGAATTTGGATAATCCGTCTTACTTCACGCTCACGCCCAATAATCGGATCAAGCTTGCCTTCCTGAGCCTGCTGCGTTAAATCACGAGCCAATGCATCCAAGGTCGGTGTTCCTTTCGGCGGTGCACTCTGTCCTGTTGCTTTTTTCACTGATTGCTTCTTCGAACGACGCTGCTTAAGCTCTTCAATCCCGAACTTCTTCAGCACAGCCGCTCGCGCAGTTGGCAAATCAATTCCAATATTCTGCAAAATCTGACTGGCCAGAATATCTTCATTCCGTAACAATCCCAGCAATAAGTGCTCTGTCCCGACCGTCTTTCGCTGCATCTTACGCGCTTCATCTGCCGCGAAGGTGACAATCTCATGGGCACGTGGCGAATATTGTAAGGGCTGCTTAGCCGCACCTTCTTCCTTCGCCTGAAATGTTGTGAACTGCTCGATCTCATCGCGAATAGACTCCATTGTCACATCAAGCTCACGGAGAACTTTCCCCGCAATCCCACTTGTCTCTTGAATCAATCCTAATAACAAATGTTCGGTTCCAACCGCCTGATGACTGTAATATCGCGCTTCTTTTTCTGCCAGTAACAAAACTTTTTTAGCATTTGATGTGAATAATTCTTTCATCACATATCATCTCTCTTTCTTGAGCATTCTCTATACGCTAGGCTTCCGATAACGAAGAGCACTAAGCATTGACTTCAGTATGTTCGCTCGGATCAAGTTATCGACTGTGGCCTTGCCCGTATAGAGAGTCTTCTCCATCGCCACTAACATCAACTTCGATTCACGTCTAGACAAGACCTCTTCATCATATAACGTCTGGACAATGGCGAGGCTATCTTTCTCATCAATTCTATCTCCAATCAGATCAATCATCCGATCCAGAATATCCGACTCTTCTAACATCTTCACCTTCATAATGCGAATATAACCACCGCCACCACGCTTACTCTCAACCAAATAGCCCTGTTGAACCGTAAAGCGCGTATTAATCACATAATTAATCTGAGACGGTACACAATCGAACCGACTTGCAATCTCACTGCGCCGAATCTCGACCTGTTCTTGTTCGCTTAAGGCTTGCTTCAAGTATGCCTCAATAATATCTGACATATTCTGATAACCCACTGACATCATCCTCCTTTCATCTCTTCATCATTGACTATATTTGACCTTAACATATTATACCAATTATTCCCCCATATGAAAAGATTCAGCTCCTATCATCACAAAAATATCATGCTTCTATCGTCAATGAAGGTCAAAGTCACCCTGAACAACTCCACCAAACCTAAAAATTATGTACTCAAAAAGGAGAGCTTACGCCCTCCTGATTGATGATTCAAAAATTAACTATTCATTATTTTTTGAATTTTTTAACTCCTGCACCTGCAAGTAGTGAAGATACTCCGACAAGTCCTAGAGCCCATGCTCCAGTTGCTGTGTCAGGTAGGCGCTGGCCTTTCTTCTCTTCTTTTTTGTCTTCTTGTTTAGGCGCTTGGTCTTTGTTTAATTTACGTGCGAAGTCTAAGATTTCTTGAACTTTTGCAAGTGAATCTGCTTTATCTAAACCAGCTTTTAGATCACCTTTTTGTTTGTCAGAAAGATTTGGCAACTTGTCAATTTCACCTTTAGCGTTGTCTTTAGCTGATTGTAATTGACCTTTATCAGATTCTTTTTGGCCTGGTTTTTGTTCTTCTTTGCCAGGTTTTTGTTCTTCTTTACCTGGTTTTTGTTCTTCTTTGCCTGGCTTTTGCTCTTCTTTACCTGGCTTTTGCTCTTCTTTGTCACCAGGTTTTTCTTCTGATGATTGAGCTGCTTTATGACGTTTGTCGTTTTCTTCGATTGCTTCAGAGATAGCTTTATCTACTTTTTCAACAAACTCATCGAAACTTTCAACTTCGTTTACTAAGTCTTCTAATTTAGATTTTTCTTCTGCTGTAAAGTAGTCTAATCCAGCAATATCTTCTAATGCGCCAGCTTTAGCAGCATCTAATTTTTTACCTGCTTCTTCATCAAGGTCAGATAAGTCTAAGTTTGCTACAACACTGTCAACACCTTCGATAGTTTTAGCGCGACGAATGATATCAAAGACTAATTTGTTATTGAAACCTTTAGCTTTTAATTCATTAATAGTTTTTTCTTTGTATTGAGCTAATTTTTCTTCAGTAGTAGGCTCTAAGTTCAGCTCTTTCACAATACTGTCGATACCTTCAATTGTATTAGCTTTGTTAATAGCCCCAAAGACAAATTCATTATTAAATCCTCTAGCTTTTAAGTCTTTAATAGTCTGTTCTTTGTATAGTTCCAAGATTTTTTCTTTAGGAAGTTCATCTTTTTCGTGTTTTTCAGGCTCTCCACTTTGAGCACGTGTTTCAAATGTGTAAGTGTATACGCCACCGTCAACAACTAACTTAGTATTGTAACGCCCTTTAGCTTCTTGATTTTTCAAGTTTTCCGCAACATTTGCGTAGAACTCTTCGTAAGTATGGTTTTCGTAATCAGCTGACAACACTTCTTCACCATCTACTACGAAGACAAGTTTATAGTCTTTACGTTCTTCTTTAACTTTGTTTTCAGTTTCAATGAAAACTTTTACGCTATTTCCATCCCATTCGTATCTTGGAGATTCTTTAGTATCTGGGAATTCATTATTAATGTAACCAGTCAAGTAATCCATGAAGTCTTGAATACTTGAAGCAGTGTATCCTACAGCTGCTCTTTCTTCTCCGTTTACAACAAATTGGTATTCAAATTTAGTTGCTTCTTTTTCTTTTGTTTCTTCTGTTTCAATGAAAACTTTTACGCTATTTCCATTCCACTCGTATCTTGGAGAGTTTTTAGTGTCTGGGAATTCATTACTGACGTAACCAGTTAAGTAATCCATGAATTCTTGAATACTTGAAGCAGTGTATCCTACAGTTGCTCTTTCTTCTCCATTTACAACGAATTGGTATTCAAATTTAGTCTCTTCTTTTTTAGGTTTCGGAGCAGGTACTGATGGTTCCTCTTTTTTAGGTGTAACTGTGACAACTAATTTGTTATCTTCCCAAGTACGTGAAAATTCAGCATTTGAATATCTTGCAGCAGCTTGAGAGTGTTGGAACTCCATAAATTCTTTTTGTGTACCCGTAAATGCCTCTGTTTGTTGAGGAACACCATCAACAACGAACTGCAATAGGAATTGCTCTTGTTGCTGTCCTGCTTGAGGGGCTGCTTCTTCTGCATGTGCTACGTTACCGACTAATAATGAAGCACCGACTGCGACTGATGCGACACCAACACTTAATTTCTTCAATGAGAAACGTGTGTTCTTAGTTGCGTTCTTACGCAACTGCTCTTTTTTGTTATTTTTTTCCGACCATTGAATCATCCTCCTAATATATTCGTTATCTAATAGTCTCTAAATTGAGAACAGGGTTTCCCTATTCAATACAATAATACCACATTAAGCAATAGATGCAAGCGATTTGGGAAGTAAATATGATACTTTTATGAATGTTACAATCATGTAACTAAATGAATAAGCTCAATGTTTTACTAATAGGTTTTTATTATAATTTGTTACACAAATGTAATATACCCATCTATCCGCATCTATGCAATTATGTCTTTTACTAAATGAATTATTTATAGTGATAGAACCAAGTGAGCTGGTTATAAGCTATCCACTTGGTTCATCACTGTTCAATAATCACGGAATGGTTACTTATTTTTTGAATTTTTTAATGCCAAAACCAGCTAGGATCGCAGTAGCCCCGATCAAGCCTAATGCCCATGCGCCAGTTGCGGTGTCTGGCAAGCGTTCGCCTTGTTTTTTCTGTTGTTTTGGTGCTTGATCTTGGTTTAATTTTCGTGCAAAGTCGAGGATTTCCCCAATTTTTGCTGGTGTGTCAGCTTTGTCGATACCTGCTAGAAGCTCGCTTTTTTGTTTATCTGATAGGTTAGCTAAGTTGTTGATTTCTTTTTTAGCTTCATCCTTCGCTGCTGCCATTTTTAGTTCTTGTTCTTTTTTATCTTGTGCAGCTTTGTCGGCTGACTTGTCTGGTTGCTTTTGTTGTTCCGGCTTTTGCTCAGGTTTTTTAGCTTCTGGTTTCTTCTCTTCGGGCTTTTTAGCTTCCGGTTTTTGGCCAGCTTCTGTTTTTTTCTCTTCTGGTTTTTTCTCTGGAGCAGGTTTCTTGTCCTCTGGTTTTACTTCAGGTTTTTCTTCTGTTGTTGCTTCACCTGTTTGTGCTTGATTTGCTTGTTCTTCAGCGCGTTTTCCTGCATCGGTTAGGACGTTATCCACTTCTTCTGCGGAAGTCGCCACTTCGATGCGGCCTTTTAACTCATTCGAATCATCGACATGTAAGTTCGTTTGGTCTATTTCAACTAAAGCCGCGTCTTTTTTAGTGTTCAGTTCAGCTAGGTCTATTGCTTCTGTCAAAAGTTGGCTCACTGGTTCTTTATTATTTTCGGCTTCTTTAATTTTTTGAGCGAAGTCTTCTTTTATCGTGTCACTAAGATTCAAGTCGTTAAGTTCCCTTACGGCTTCTGCGTAGTCGTCACCTTCTTCTGTCTCTGACGTCACTTCATCTGGAATAGATTCAGTGGCTTGATCGGCTACTTTCGGTTCTTCAGTAGCTTCAGCCTCAGTAGATTCTGCAGATTGTGTTGGTACGCTTTCTTCAGTTTTTGCTTGGTCAGTTGTTCCGTCAACTGGTTCATCTGTCGCTGTATCTTCAGCTTTTTTATCTGCTTCAGCCTCTAGTTCAGCGAATAGTGTATCGAATCCTTCTTTTGTTTCAGCATCTTCTAATTTTTTAATAAAGGTTGCGTTGTCGAAGTTTTTGGCTTTTAATTTAGCAATTTTAGCTGCTTTGTACAGTTTAAGATCTTTTATATCATCTGTATCCTCTGTAGCAATCTCTGGTTGTGTATAATTCGCAACTAATTTGTCAACAGCTTCTTTACTCTCAGCACTATCAATCAGGCTATTTAGATGCTCATTTTCAATTTTTTTATCCGCTAAGTCTTTCTTAGCCGCTTCTTTATACTCGCCTAAGGATTGGTCGGTTTGCGTAGTAGATGGTTCTTCTGCATTGACTGATATCGGTTGACCAAGTAGTAACGTTGCTCCGACTGCAATGGATGCTACACCGACTGTTAATTTTTTAAGTGAAAATCGTGTTTGTTTGTCTGCTTTTTGACGTAATTGTACCTGTTTATTGTTTTTTCCAACCATGGAAATCACCCTCCTGAATAGGCATAAATAGTTGAATGAGAAGTCTAATATTGCTCCTCTATCTACCACTATCATACCACGATTACCGTTAAATGCAATAGTATTTATGAATTTTATATGAATATTTCAAGTGTATTTCTATTATATTTCATTTATGTTACATTTAATTCATTTTAACGTTTTAAAATTATTATGAGTTATTTATTTTTAATATTTTTCTTTGTCTTCATCCATTTCACGTTTGCGATTCTTTCTGTCCCGTAAACTGCATCACAAAAAGTTCAAATTGCAGTTCTGGATCAACTTGGCCGGTCTTTATTCGGTATTCCGCTTGAATGAGTTGCTGATAAGCTTGCGCTAACAGTTTCCGATTGAAGCGTCGCTCGGTTTGCATAGCAAGCTTGACACGGTAAGGGTGTGCACTGATTTCTTTCGCAATCTCGACTTGTTGGTAACCTTTTGCCCGCAAGATATGCACTTGAAGGAGCAAACGGAACTGACTCAGCATAATAGCAAGAATCTTAAGCGGTTCTTCCTTCTGCAAGAGCAGATCGGCAAATACTTGAATGGCCTGATTAGCTTGCTTGGTCAGGACTAATTCATTAATCTCAAAGATGTTACTCTCCAATGTTCGCGTGACTAGTTCATCGATAGAGTGGCGCGTAATGTACTTATCTTCCATATGATAGAGATATAATTTCTGAAGCTCTGACATAATCGTTGTTAGCTGATAATCTGTTCGTTCCATCAAGGCATTGAACGCGCCATCTTGAAATCGATAGCCTTGCGTTTGAACGGCTTCTTTTACATACCGAGCTAAAGCGTTCGTGTCCAGTGGCGACACATCAATTACTTCCGCTTGCTTCAGTAAGCTCTTAGTGATTTTTTTCCGCTTATCGAGCTTCTCATATGGAGCAAAGATAACCAATACTGAAAAATCAGCCGGTGCCTGCAAATAATTCACTAATGTCTCCAAGTTATGATCGGGATCTGACTTAGATGGCTTACCGGTTAGAAAAGTTGGATGCGTAACGAAGACCAGGCGCTGCTTCCCGAAGAACGGAATGGACTCTGCTTCCTGAACAGCTGCTTGTAGTTCATCTTCTTCCATATTAAATGTCGTAAAATTGAAGTCACTGCTCGTATCACCACCCAACACAGCTGTAATAATGGTCTGCTTGAAGCGTTCAATGAGATAGTGTTCGGTTCCGGAGACTAAGTAGACAGGCTGCACTGTTCCTTGCCGTATCGTCGCTAATTGTTGCTGTAAGTTACTCATGGTCTCCTCCTTACTTATTTGTTGTGTTTCTACTATTATATGTGTAGATGATGTTGTTCATTAATCTCCCTGCATTATATCATACGCGAATCGGATTTCCGAATTTTTCTATTCATCCTTAACCGTGTGGAAATCAGCTAGTTGCTGATTGATCCAATCATTGGAGCTATACGTGTACCAGACGCCTCCTTGTTGATCCGTTCGGTAAATCTCGATATCATAGTCGGTGAGACGATCAAGCACATCGGGATGAGGGTGGTTAAATTGATTATTCACCCCGGCTGAGATAAGGCCGATAGTCGGTTGATACTGTTGTAAGAATGCTTCGGAGCTAGAAGAAGGACTGCCATGATGGGCTACTTTTAATATATCAATAGGTAGATTCGGATAGTGAGCGATCATCGACTGCTCAGCGGCTTGCTCAATATCTCCCGTCAACAACCACTTTTTACCGCCAATCTCACCATAGAGAACGAGCGAATTCTCATTATCAGAGTCAAACTGTTCAATCGGCTGAAGCAAGGCTAATGACAGCTTCCCATGTCTAACTTCCTGCGGTGCTTCCAGAATAGTATGCGGAATCTCTTTGCCTTGCATGAGTGATCGATAGGTTTCATCACGAAATGTATGAATGGTTCCAGCTATCTCTCTTACATCAAAATGGTCGGCTAATTCACGTACTTCCCCCATGTGATCTAGATCAGGGTGCGTTATATATAGCCGTTCAAGATGAGTAATACCCATTGCACTAAGCGTCGGCACTAAGGTATCTTTGCCAATCGTATAGGTCTCTTGGCGCTGACGCCATGCTTCTGGCTGTTGCCACGGAATTTTACCACCCGTATCCACCATAATCCCAGCCGAACTGAACGGTTGCTTGATGACTAATGAGTCACCTTGTCCGACATCGATCATCATCACTTGACCCAATGGCCCGTACCGTACTGAGAATAGAGAAATCAAGCTAAGCATCGAACTAACGACCATTAACCGTTTAGATACGTGCTTTTTCTCTAAACTCATAAACAAACCGATCAGACCGGTCACGAGCCCTACCATACTGAGCAGTGGCAAGCGACCAATAATTAAACGAGCAAACGGCAACTGGCTGACTGCCGACAAAAAGTGTTCCGTTAACGTTAATAATTGGCTTAGAATAGCCCCTGTGAAGATATGTGGCACAATAATGGAGATAGCAAAATTAATCACCACGGCCGGAAATAAAATCACCGAAAAGAACGGCACAAAGAGTGTATTTAATACGATAGAAATGAACGGAAATTCAAAATAATGATACGTAATAACCGGCAAGCTTAACAAACTCACTAAAAAACTGAGCATAAAGGGTTGTACATATTGAGGTAAACGTTGTAGACGCCGATTATGAGCTAACACTATTAACATGCCACTCAATAGATAACTGAGCTGAAAACCAATTGAAAAAATACTAAATGGTCGCCAGAGCAAGAGTAAGATGAGTGCTAGCGACCAATTATCAAGTGGATAACTGCGCTTATTCATAGAGGTCAAAATAAAATAAATCGTTGATTGCACTACCGCTCGAAAAATACTCACGCCCATCCCAGCTATGATGCCGTATAGAGGTAAGATACCTAGTAATATTTTAGCCGTGGTTTCCTTGGTAATATGCAGACGAAGCAGTACATACGAGACTGCTGTAATTAATAGTTGAATATGTAACCCCGAAATACTAATTAAATGAATCATCCCCGTTGCTCGGTAAGATTCAATACTCTCACTTGGCAAGGCGTGTTTCTTAGCAAAAAGCAATGTCTGCGTATAACTCGCTGCCTTCTCATTCATGATGCGGTCAATACAATCAAATAAACTCTGGCGCCAGCGATCAATTCGAACAGCAAGCGGTGGCTTAACTCGCCTACTCGGCACTAGCTCTACCACTTCAAAAGTATAATAGATCCCTTGCCGTGCTAAATATTGGCGGTAATTAAATTGGTGCCGATTCCGATGCTCAGCCGGCCGTTCCAAGTGGCCTTCTAACAAAAATGTGCGCTTAAACGTCTGCTGCTGGAAGGCTTCTTTTTCGGCCAATGTCTTCAGTTGATACCGGCCTATGACGGACTCGCCTGTCACCCGGTCAACAGCTTCAAACCGCATCCGGTCGCCATCTATTTTTACAGTGGTGGGCTTAATGAACATCTCTCGTTGTATCGTCTCTTCTGTTAAATTCTCAACTTGACTCACTGGCCAGATGTCACTTTCTTGCGGCATGAAATAGATACGCACACTAATTAGCACGGCGATAATAGCTGCTCCAACGATAACGATCCGATCTCCCAAGATAACTATGCGCACGATCCAGTACACTAGCAATAGAACAGCAACCAAATGAAAGTTCGTCAACCAGGCGATCACCATCAATAGCGCCATTATTCCCACATAAATTCCCTTCTGACTCACCGGATGACCTCCTTTCTGCTTTTATTTGACTTTAATACTGTCCTTCAAGGTTTCGAAGCTTTTCTCTCCAATTCCTGAGACATTCATCAAGTCTTCCGGCGTATCGAACAGCCCATTCTCCTCACGATATTGAATAATCTGTTGGGCCTTCGCTTGACCGATTCCACTGAGCGTCATTAATTCTTGCTCTGATGCCGTATTGATATTGATCACTGTTGCTCCTGATGCCTCACCTGCTCCAGTAGTGGTATTTTCAGGTAGTCCTGAATCATTATCCATATGCGGGACATAAATCACCATCTGATCTTCGACTTTTTGGGCAAAGTTAATCGCAAGTTCATTGGCTTCATCGGTCAATCCCTCAGCCATCGCAATCGCGTCCTTCACCCGACCGTCTGCAGGCAATTCATACACACCCGGCACATGAACTTCTCCTTTCACATCGACCATAAACAGCTCCGGTTCAACTGGCTTTGCTTCAGCAGATTCTACTTCTTCCTCTGGTGCGGCGTCCATCTGAGCAGCCAGTAAATCGTCTAATGAATTCTCCTCTTCCACTTCAGCAGAATTGCCCATCATTAGCCAGATCACGCCGCCTAATGCCAACACCAACCCACCAATTACCAATAGTTGCCAATGCACCTTCAACTTCTCCCATAATTGTTCCACAATAATTCCTCCTCATTGGGCTTTAACTTATAAATACACAACTTATCCCCAAGTTGGTCTGCTGAATTAATTAATCAATGAACGATTAAGGAATTTTTAAGCCATATACGGTATACTGACTATAAACTAAGAAGAAAGGATCGATAGTCATGGACCGTGCGTTGCGTCATTTTTATAAAAAGTCATATGAAGAAAAATTGGAGGCTCTTGAATTGTCAGGTTTGCTTGATCCAAAGGAATGTGACCAGCTCCGTAATCAAATGTTAGACTTACCTCACGAGATGGGCTCTCATATGATCGAAAATTTCATCACCAACTATAGCTTGCCGATGGGATTAGGGTTTCATTTCCTCATTGACGATCAAGAATATACCGTTCCCATGGCCATCGAAGAACCATCAGTCATTGCTGCCGCTAGCTTCGGGGCTAAAATTATTGGACAAAGTGGTGGGTTCAAAACAGGAGATGACACCCGCCTCATGATTGGACAAGTTGCCGTAGAGAATGTGCCTCATATGTCCGAAGCTGTCCAAGCTGTTGAAAAAGCGGCGGATAAAATAGTTAGATTAGCTAACGATGCCTATCCTTCTATTGTGAAGCGAGGCGGTGGTGCACGCCGTATTGAAGTACGCACCGTTCAAGCTAATGCTGACCACACGCATGACGGGGCTGAGTTTTTAGTTGTCTATCTGTATGTCGATACTTGTGAAGCTATGGGGGCCAATATGATGAATACCATGTTAGAAGGCATTGCCCCGATGATTCAAGAGCTGACACGGGGGAATCTCTTAATGAGTATTCTCTCCAATTACGCCACTGAAGCACTTGTCCATGTCACTTGTGCCATTGATCCAAAATATTTGAAAACAAAAGGCTGGTCCGGCCAAATAGTTCGCGACCGCATCGTCAGTGCTTGGCAATTCGCTTCAGCTGATCCTTATCGAGCAGTCACGCACAACAAGGGCGTCATGAATGGAATCGATGCCGTCACAATCGCAACCGGTAATGATTGGCGAGCTACTTCTGCTGCCATTCATGCCTATGCTGCTCACTCCGGTCAGTACCAACCACTCACCCGGTGGCATGTCGCTGACTCTGGCAAACTAATCGGTCAGATCACCATCCCCCTCGCTCTCGCAACAGTCGGCGGTTCAATTGGTTTCCATCCCACCGCACAACTCGCGCACCAAATTCTGGGTCAACCAAATGCACAAGAATTGGCTCATATTGTTGCCGCAGTCGGCTTGGCGCAGAACTTCGCTGCCCTCAGAGCGCTAGTTACAGAAGGCATCCAAGAAGGCCACATGTCTCTGCAAGCTCGCTCACTCGCCATCAGTGCTGGTGCAACCGGAGACCACATCCAATACGTTGCCGATCAGCTCGCCCAAGCCCCTAAGATGAACCTTAACACCGCTAAACAAATCTTGAGCGATCTAAAGCAATAACAAATAAGCAGTTGCACCATATTTCTATATAGTGCAACTGCTTATTTTATGCTATTTATACAATCTAGTCCTCTACATTTTTGATAATAACTGCTAAGCCCATGCCGCCTCCGATACAGAGACTAGCCAAGCCATAAGTTAGACTGCGCCGCTTCAATTCATAGAGCAGCGTGACCAAAATGCGATTCCCACTCGCGCCAATTGGGTGGCCCAGTGCAATCGCACCACCATTGACATTAATGCGGTCACTCAATGCTTCTACTGACTCATCACTCTCAGCAGCCAGTTCATTCATGACTGCCAATGATTGTGCCGCAAATGCTTCATTCAATTCGAATAAATCAATATCAGCTAGTGTCAAGTTGGCCGCTTCAAGTGCTTTCTTAATCGCTGGTACTGGTCCTATTCCCATTACGCTAGGATCAACGCCTCCTTGCTCAATCGCTATTACTTCAGCCATAATCGGCAGCTGCTGAGCTTCTGCCAATTGTCCACTTGCTAGAATAATTGCACTTGCCCCATCATTAAGCCCTGATGCATTGGCTGCTGTCACCGTTCCGTCCGCTTTAAACACGGGGCGCAAATTAGTCATCTTCTCCAAAGTCGTCGTCCGGTTAATATATTCATCTTCGGCCACTTCTTCTACACCAGCACGTGTTTCGACCACTACTGGTACAATTTCGTCCACAAATTTTCCGTTATCTTGAGCAATGATTGCTTTTTCTCGAGAGCGAATTGCGAACTGATCTTGTTCTCCTCGCGAAATGCCAAACTCTCTCGCCACATTTTCAGCTGTAATGCCCATATGATACCCTTCGAAAGCATCGGTTAATCCATCATGCAGCATCGAGTCGGTAAAATTCATATGCCCCATCTTACGGCCGGAACGAATCACGCCATCCACAAGAAACGGTGCGTTCGACATCGATTCGGTCCCACCTGTCACAACTACTTGTGCTAGACCAGACTGAATCATACTCATCCCATTAGCAACCGCCTTCAAGCCACTGCCACAGACCATATTCAGACTATAAGCCGGTACCTCAATTGACAAGCCCGCACCAATGGCAGCTTGACGGGCAATCCCTTGACCTAAGCCGGCTGACAACACATTGCCTAAGATTACTTCTGTCACATCAGTCGATTGGACCTGAGCTTGTTCTAAGGCGCCACGAATGGCTTGACTTGCTAGTTTCACTGCACTTACTGACTTCAACGACCCTAAGAAAGATCCAATCGGTGTTCGCTTCGCCCCGACAATATATACTTTCTCCATCATTGCCCCCCTACTTCACTTGCGTATATTGACGAATATGGTTGGACACACCACTTAAGACCACTTCACCCGACTGAGCGATAAATTCCGACAACTCGACTTCACCAGATTCATCCAGATCACTCGCAAGCAACTCTTCATATTCAGCAATTGACAAAGCTCGACGCGTATCAAGTAATGCTTCATGTTCAACCCGATGTAGATGCTCTCGGTAGCCTGCCTGCACTGTTCCTGTGAAGAATTCGCCGACTGCTCCAGATCCATAACTGAATAAACCCAATCGAGCCCCAGCTGGCAACTCATCTCCCTGTTCTAAAAGTGACAACAAGCTCAAGTACAAGCTCCCCGTATAAATATTTCCGATCCGTTTATTATATAAGCGACTCGCTTCATAATAATGCTGCAATCGTTCAATATCCTCTGTCGGTTCCGTCTGCGCCAACTGCTTAATAGCTTTACTTCCCATTTTCGTATACGGCGTGTGGAATAAAAATGTCTCAAAATCACTTAACTGACGCCCGTGTACGTCTTTATACGTCTCCCATACATCCGTTAATGTCGATAAGTAAGCTTGATTCGAAAACTTACCGTCCACCTTCGCATACTTAGCATAGAGTGGTCGCCAGAAGTCCGCAATATCCTGTGTTAAACTCACTGCATCAGCTTCAAGGGTCAACACACGCGGATTCGCTGAGATGACCATAGCCACTGCACCCGCTCCTTGTGTCGGCTCGCCCCCTGTCTCTAAACCATACTTCGCAATATCTGTTCCCACTACGAGGACTTTAGACTCCGGATGAAGCGCAATATGACCTAGCGCCAGTTGTAAACTTGCTGTTGCACTATAACATGCTTGTTTCAATTCTACAGCACGGGCATGCGGTTGAATCCCGGTTAGTTGATGCACCCAAACCGCCACTGATTTCGAATGATCTACTCCTGATTCAGTTCCAACTAACACCATATCGATTTGCTGACGATCATCCTCATCTAAAATACCTAAAGCTGCATTGGCCGCCATCGTCACTGCATCCTGACTTAGCGGTGCAACTGCCATCTGCTCTTGTCCTAAACCAATCGTATATTTATCTGGATCAATTCCGCGTGCTTCCGCTAATTTCTTCATATCCACATAGACGCGTGGTGTATAAAATCCAATCTTATCAATTCCGATATCCATAATAAGCTCCTCCACCAGTTAGTTATTCATATTATAGCGTAACCACTTCGCAAAAGGTTTAAAAAGAGTTTAAGAATACTGCTAAAAATAAAGAAACCTCTAGAACAAAGTAAAAACACCTCACCTATGCTGCGGGTGAGATGCTTTCTTCACTATATTACAAAGCACGGCCTTTTAAGTCATACAAGTGGTTTAATTTACGTTTAGCAACTTCTTGTTCTAAATCAGCAACTAACTCTTTACAAATATAGGGATTGTTGAAGTTCTCTGTTCCTACTGCTACCGCATCGGCTCCAACTGAAATATAGTCCAGTACATCATCTACTGTTGCGATACCACCCATCGCAATTAAGGGAATATCCGGTAAAGCTTGTCTTACTTCATAGGCCATATTGAGCGCGATCGGCTTAATAGCACGTCCGCTGACCCCTCCTATTTTATTCCCTAGTTCAGGTCGACCATTCTTATCTAATTGCAATCCAACAAAGGTATTAATCATCGTAATTCCATCCGCTACATCACTCACAGAACGCGCCATCTCTACAATACTCGTCACATTCGGCGATAGTTTCACATAGACTGGCACAGCTGAGACTTCCTTCACCGCACTTGTTAAACGACGAGCGCTCTCCGGATTCGTCCCGAAGACCATGCCACCTTCTTTGACATTGGGACAAGAAATATTTAACTCCAAGGCCTGTACATTCGGCGCTTGTGAGATGCGCTTAGCCGTTTCAACATAATCAGCGATTTCCGACCCAGCAACATTCGCAATAATGGGCACATCGAACTGTTCTAAGAACGGCAACTCATCACCTAAAATATGATCCAATCCTGGATTCTTCAGTCCGACAGAGTTCAACAAGCCTTCTGTCACTCGGACAACACGTGGATTAGGATTTCCAACACGTGGTTCAAGTGTGGCAGCCTTGACAATAATCGCTCCTAACTCCGATAAGTCAAATAACTTCGCAAATCGCTTCCCGTATTGGAAACAACCCGATGCTGGCATAATGGGATTTTTCAAGTCTAACCCTGGTAAACTCACCTTCAATGTCTCACTCATCTTACTCATCCGTCCCTTCTAATTGATAAACAATTTCTCCGTCAACCATTGTCAGCACCACATCAGCGCTCACTTCTCGCCCATGGAATGGCGTATTTCGTCCTTTTGATAAAAAGGTTTCCTTATCAATCACATATGATCGATGTGTATCAACGACGGTAATATCAGCTGGCGCGCCTTCAACAATTCGGCCTGATGCCAGTCCGAAAATATCAGCCGGTTTTTCTGTTAACCAGGCCACTAACTGTTCAAAGGTAAAGTCCCCTTTTTCCACAAAGGCTGTGTACAACAGTTGGAAGGCATATTCACTGCCCACAATCCCAAACGGTGCTTTTTCTATGGACTGTGCTTTTTCTGCTTCCGTATGCGGAGCATGATCGGTAGCAATACAATCCAGCGTCCCATCCAAGAGTCCCGCAATCAATGCTTGACGATCTTCAGCTGCTCGCAATGGCGGATTCATCTTGAAATTCGGATCTGCCTCAACTAGAGCCGTATCATCCAATAATAAATGATGCGGCGATACTTCCGCCGTAACCCGGATGCCAGCTCGCTTCGCATCCCGGATTACGCGAACACTCTCTTTAGCACTGACATGGCAGACATGATAGTGACACTCTGCATGCTCCGCCAACAAGACATCCCGCGCAATTTGCGTTGATTCCGTCAGCGACAGTAGCCCTGGCACTCCTAAGCGTTCACTCGCCTTTCCTGCATGAATCGCGCCACCACGTATTAACGAATTCTCTTCCGTATGGGCTACTATCGCCTTCCCGACCGCCGCTGCCTGTTGCATCGCTCGGTGCATCGTATCAGCATCCTGCACCCCAACACCATCATCGGTAAAGGCTAGCACCCCTCGCTCAGCCAGCGCCGCAAAATCCACTAACTCACTGCCCGCTAATCCTTGCGTAATCGACGCATATGGCAATACCCGCACCGACCCGCGCGCCGCGACCTCACGAAAACGATCCAACTTTACGACTGAATCTAACACTGGATTCGTATTTGGCATTGGACAAACCGTCGTGAACCCGCCGCGCGCCGCCGCTTGTGTCCCTGTTTCGATGGTCTCTTTCGCTTCAAAACCCGGCTCGCGCAAATGAACATGAATATCGACAAACCCCGGACAAATATGCTGCCCCTGACAATCAATCACGCGCACCGCTTCTAGCTCATCGGCACTTGCGTTCGCATCCGCTTCACTCAGTCCCGGCGCTATCTGCTTAATCACACCCTCTTGTACGAAGATATCAACCGCTTGGAAGCTCCCATCCGTGTATACTTGGCCATTCTTCAGAAGTACTGCCACCCTAAATCCTCTCACTTTCTTTTATCGCTTAGTTATCTGACGACTATTGCGCTAATCGATCAGCCAAGACATCCTCTAGAATACTCATTCGTGTATATACACCATTTGTCATTTGTTCAAAAATAACGGACTTCGGTGCTTCGATTAACTCTCCTAAGATTTCAACCCCACGATTGACCGGCGCTGGGTGCATCACAATAGCATCTGGCTTCAAGCGATCATAACGTGCCTGATTCATCCCATACTCACTATTATAGGTGACTTGTGTAATCTTAGTCGCTACATCATGGCGCTCATGCTGCACACGCAAGAGCATCACAACATCGACTTGATCAATTACTTCATCCAAATCAACATACTCGATATCCAATGCCCCGTCTTGGAACGTTTTTGGCGCAGAAAAAAACACATTAGCTCCCAAACGAGTTAATGCGTCGCAATTACTTTTAGCGACACGAGAATGCTTAATATCACCGCAAATTACGATGTTCAAACCTTCGAACGTGCCGAATTTTTCATAAATTGTCATAATATCTAACAAAGACTGAGTTGGGTGAGAGCCACTGCCGTCACCACCATTAATAATAGGAATGTTTAAACCTTCAAGTTCTTCATAATACGCTTCTTGCGGATGACGAATCACTAATGCATCGCAACCAATTGCTTCAAGCGTCTTGCACGTATCATACAGGCTCTCGCCCTTTTGCACCGAACTAGTCGACACTTCGAACGGAATACGCTCCATGCCGAGTCGTGCTTCCGCAACTTCAAAGCTCAATTTCGTACGAGTTGAATTCTCAAAAAACAAATTAGCCACGAATAATTGCTGACTGAATGGTTCATACTCCCCATTCTTAATCGCAACTGCTCGCTTCACAATACGTAACATATCGTCTGTTGATAACTGCTGCATTGATAACAAATTGTCCATCATAACAACCCCTCTTCTAAAATTGGGCAAAAAAAATTACCGAAATGCTAACAATCTGTTCGCACTCAGCTCCTTAAATAACATTATTTTATTCAGCCTGATACTTTATGCGAACATTTAAACAAATTAACGCTTTATCGATCTATAAATTCCGAATATTTCTGGTTTTTCTATCGGTCTCATTCAGTATTTTTTTACCATTCACTATATTAGAGCGTTTCGCCCTAAATGTCAAGGGATTTTTTTGCCAAATTTTTTTAACATTTTTGAGCGCAATCAAAAAGCCGAACACAGATGCATTCGGCTCCATCCCTCGCTTAAAATGAAATAATATTCAACGCGACAAGTAATCGCGTAATTCCATAAATAATCGGCAACGACAAGACTGTTCGGAAAAGAAACAGCTTCACAATATCTAAAAAGTTATAGCCGATCTCGGTCTTAATAAAAATCATTCCCGTCTCTGACATAAAGACCAATTGCGTAAAGGCTAAAACACTGATGAAAAAGCGCGCTGCTTCTGATTCCACTCCTGTTACAAATAAGGCCGGCAAATACATATCGGCAAATCCAGCAAGTGAAGCAGGTGCCATCGCTTGGGCCGCTTCTGCCCCGAATCCTAAAAATTGGTAAATGTAAATAAATGGATAACTAATCACATCGAACACCGGCGTATTCTCCGCAATAACTAACGAAATCGTCCCTACCACCATAATAATTGGCAAAAAACCCACATAAATATTAATAACATCAACACATGCTTCTTTGAACGCGTCCCATACCTCCACATCAGCAGCTTGTTCTACGGCAGATTCATACGCCTGCTGGAACGTAGAGCCATCTTGAGCGCGACGTTCTTTTTTCGGTTCTTTTCCCTTATAGTATTCATCCGGATATTTTTTTAGCGGTAGTCGCGCAATCACAAATGCAATCATTAAGGTTGTCAGTAATATGGACATGTAATAAATCGGAAAAATATGACCCAATTGTAATTCATTAGCCACTGCTGCAGCAAAGGCAATCCCTACAATCGAAAAGCTCGATGCAATAATATAAGCCTCTCGCTTCGTATAATAACCTCGTTTATATTGATTATCTGTAACCACAATCCCGATCGTCCCATCGCCAACAAATGAAGCCAAGGCATTGACGACCGATGACCCCGGAATTTTGAATAACTTTTTCATTACATCTCCTGACAATGTTCCAATGAATTCCACCATCCCAAAATGCGTTAACAGCGGCAAGGTCAGAATCGCAATAAAGAATGTAACATAGAGAATAGTCAATAAACCGTCTTCCCCCGCCATCACTCCACCGGTATCCTCGTGCAGAATTAAATCCCCAATTGCGGTCCCGCTGAACCAATTATTCAGTACCATTAAGTAAATAAACGCACCCGAAAGTCTCAACCCCACATTCACCGGTGTCGTCTTGAATACCTCGTTCAACGGCTCGTACTCACTCTCATAGAACAAGAAGATAATCGTCCCAATCAGCACAATCCCCATACAAAATTGTGTAAATAAAATAAAGGGATCGACCCAGTTCTCCGTAATCAATGTAGTTATATGCGATAATAATATTTGGCTTTCACCATTAATCGTCATCGGCACTAAGAAAAAAAATTGCCCCCAACAATGACAAGCCGATAAATTTCAATTTGTTTGATTTGTTTGACATATTGTCCTCCATAGTCTCTTTAAGTCCACGTACTTTCGTAATCCTCTAAAAAATACCACAAACAAATCAATCATTGCAACAAATGGCCCATTTTTTCCCAATTATTTCACTCTTTTTTAATGAAAACGTGTCGGGCATGCTACCCCACACGTTTTTTTTATTCTATCGTTACTTTTTAATACAAATCACGGAATTGTTCGATTAACTGTTTTTGTTCAGCAGTAATATTTTCGGCTTCTTCAGCGACCGTAAGCAACGTATCTAAGTCACATAATGTATGAAGAGGGACTTGTTGCGCGTTAAATGCTTTCTGCGCTCGGTCCATCCCATAAGTAAAAATAGCGACCACTTCCACTACTTCTGCACCGGCTGCTTGCAATGCATCCACCACTTCCAAAGAAGATCCACCTGTTGAGATCAAATCCTCAATCACTACCACACGCTTCCCAGCAACTTGGGCCCCTTCGATTTGATTTTGTTTACCATGTGACTTTTTACTACCGCGGACATAACTCATCGGCATATCCAATGTTTGACTAATAAACGCTGCATGCGGAATTCCCGCCGTTGAAGTACCCGCAATCACATCAATATCACTTAATTCAGAGGATAAATACTGACAAAAAGCCTCTACGATTTGTTTTCTCACAGCTGGCTGACCAATAATTTTACGATTATCACAGTATATAGGGGATTTAATCCCACTCGACCAAGTAAAAGGTTGATCTGGTCGTAGTTCAACGGCTTCAATAGCCAGCAAATGCTGAGCAATCTCTTTGGATGTTATCTTATTCATTTTGGCCCTCCCAATTGGCTTTTATTTGCTGATAGGCTTGTACGGGATCGTCAGCTAGTGTAATCGGTCGTCCTACCACAATATAATCCGACCCTAATTGACGGGCTCGATTCGGTGTCACTACACGCGATTGATCATCCGCTTGGGCATCACTCAGTCGAATACCGGGAGTCACCGTCAAGAACTCCCCCCCACAAACCGTATGAACGGCTTGACTCTCTAGAGGTGAACACACTACGCCATCAATACCTGATTGTTGCGCTAACTGAGCATAATGGATAATATTCTCTTCTAATGACAGTTGACTTTTTGTCTCTTGGATAAACTGTTCTTCACTCAATGAAGTCAGCTGTGTCACTGCCAGCACCGTCCCACTAGGATGAACAGACTTATAGGCCTCCACCGCTGCTTGCATCATTTTAGATCCGCCTTGTGCATGAACATTCACCATATCCACACCAAGCTCTGCCAATCCACGCATGGTTCGTTCAACAGTATTCGGAATATCATGGAGCTTTAAATCTAAAAAGATCTGATGTCCCCGCTCTTGAATTGTCCGAATCACGTGCGGACCATTTAACAGATAACTTTCCATTCCAATTTTGACGTATAATGACTCATCGAATAAATCTAAAAAATCTAGCGTCTCTTCAAAGCTACTAAAATCTAGGGCAATAATTGGTCGTGTCATAAGCGCCTCCTTTAATTTCCTTTATTAGTTTAGTCAGTGTTCAGATAGATGTCAAGCAATTTTCTCAAAAGCTATCAAAATTCTTCAACTAGAGAATATTCGACATAGCAAAACCTAGCCATTGTCATATCGATCAATGGCTAGGCCGTGTTTAATTGTTATTAGAATTTCATGTAGTTTTCTGGGTTAGTGTGTTTACCATTTTTGTGAATTTCGAAGTGTAAGTGAACACCTGTTGATGCCCCAGTTGTACCTTGTGTACCGATACGTTCACCCGCAGCAACTTTTTGGCCGACTGATGCTTTCCAGCCTGGTGCTAAGTGAGCGTAACGTGTCATTAGACCATCACCGTGATCAATATCTACATAGTTCCCGTAACCCCAGTTGTATCCTGAGTTTGAAGCCGTTACTGTTCCTGCTTTAGCTGCAACAACAGGCGAATTTGTTCCTGATGAAATATCAACACCCATGTGGAAATCACGACGAGATGGATTCAGTGGGTAACTTCTCCATCCATAACGAGAGGTTACCACACCAGCAGTTGGACGAACCCAACCTTGTGCGTTTGTCTGTGTTTCTTGAGCTGTACTTGGTTTGGCAGCTGGTTTTGGTGTTTCCACTTGTTGTTCAGGTTTTGCTGCCTCTTTAGCTGGTGTAACAATGTTTTGTCCGACTTGTAAGTTACCTGCATCTAATCCTTTGTTGGATTCTACAATTTGAGTTACAGTTGAGTTTGTCTTGCTAGCAATACCACTTAATGAGTCACCTGGTTGAACTGTGTATGTTTTACCTGATTTAGCATTAGATTGTTGGTTCGCTTCTGGTTTTGCTTGTGGCTGTGGTTTTTCAGCTGGTTTAACTTTATTTTCAGTTTCTTTTGGTTCAATAACTTCTTCTTTAGCTGGTTTTGCTGGTTTTTGTTTAGATTCAGCTGGTTTGCTTGCACCTTTTTCTTCTTTTGCTGGTGCTTCTTGTTTTTCGTTGTGCGTGTTTAGCCGAACGTAATTGAGCTGATCCTTGTGCTTGTTTTTCAGCTGCTTTTTCGACAGCTTTTTCAATGGCTGATTCTGTTGATGGTGATACTTGACCGCTTGTTTGAACGTCGAAACGAGTTAAGTTGTAACGTTTAATTAATTCGTTTAATTTCAAGTGATAGTTCGGGTCAATTGCATAACGACCAGTTAACCATTTAGTTGCTTCTTCATATGTCGCAGCATTCTCTCTCCATGCGCCACTGTAGAAGTTCTTGTCCCAGCTCACACCATTACGGATAAGTTCAGCGTAGTCTTTCAATGAAGCAACGATATTTTCGTACGTACGGTATTCAACACCTTGCTCGTTAGATCCAGCAGTGATTCCCATCACATTGTTGTTAGGTGCTTGAGCTGTTGCACTTGTTCCCCAACCTGATTGTAGGGCCGCTTGTGCCATCATAACAGATGCATAAATATTGTACTCATCAGCATAACGTTGAACTTCAGCGCTAATTAAGTTAATAAATTCTTCTGGTGAAAGAACAACACCTTGTGCTAATTTCTTCTCAACTTTTGCTTCAACACGGGCTTCAACAACTTTTTGAGCTTTTGCTTTGGCTTGTTGACGAGATGGTGTGTTTACTTCTGGTGCTTTAACAGCTGGTTGTGCTACTTTGTTCACTAATTGTGCTGGTTTAGAAATTTTAGCGGATTGTGTTACTTTTTCGACTTCTTTAATAACCGCTTTTTCTTCTTTTGGTGCTTGTTTTTCTTCTTTAGCTGGAACAACTTTTTCTTCTTGTTTGTCAGCTTCTTTTGTTTCTTCCGTTTTTTCTTCTGTTGAGTCAGTCTTCTCTTCTGAAGCTACTTCTTTTGGTTCAGCAACTGCTTCTTCGGTTTCTTTAACAGCTGATTCTGCTTTTTCTTCCTCTTCGTGTTTAACAGTTTCTTCTTCTGCAGATTTTTCTTCTGCTTTTTCGCCGTTCTCTTCAGCTTGACGTTGAGCTTTCTCTTCAGCAGCTTGACGTGCGTGTTCTTTTGCTGCTTCTTCTTGGAGACGGATGCGGTAAGCGACAACTTCTGGATCTTCGTCATCTGCTTTTTCGTCTTTTTGCTTCCGTTTGGTCTTCTGCTTCTTCGACTACTTCTTCTTTTGTCTCTTCAGCTTTTTCGTCTTCAACAGTCTCTTCTTCTTCAGTAGTTTCTTCTTTAACAACTTCTTCAGCTACTTTTTCTTCTACTTTTTCTTCTTGTTTTTCTTCTGTTTTGTCTTCAGCTTGAACAGGTTGAGCGACAGCCTGTTCAGCGACCGTTTCTTCTTTTGTTTCTACTTCTTCTGAGGTTGTTTCTGCTGCTTCAACTTCAGCTGTTTCTTGTGCTAAGTAGTTAATAAATGATGTGAATACGTTGTCTAACTCTGATTCAGATAGTGCTTGAACGTCAAGTTGTGCCACAAGTTCTGATCCACCCGCTTGTTCAATCAAGCTAACAAGTTGAGCTTTTACTTCAGATAACTTCTGAGATGCATCCTCTTCTTCTCGAGCAGCAACATATTCATTATGTAATGCTTGTGCTTGCCCCTGTGTTACTTCTTGTGCATGAACATCTTGTGAGAAACTAGTTGTTGCAACTGTTCCGGCTAAAAGACCAGCTGATAATGCTAATTTTAATTTTGAACTTCTGTTCTTTGATTTCATAGTTAGATAAATTCCTTCCTGGATTTGGGTTATCGCTCAATTCCCATTCATTATATCGAGTTTAATCGTAAAATAGAACCCCTTTTTGCCAATTGTTATATCTGTAACAGAAACGTAATGTTATTAACGGTTCAGTATTATTTAAATACATTGGTCGACACACCCTCAACCCTTGTCACTGAGCTATTTATCAAGTTATATATTTTTAGTAATATCTGAAAGAGTTTTTTTCGACTTGTTGCATAACTTAAATTGTAATACTTTTCTTTTTATTTTTCAGCCCTATTTTGTTTTAAGTTATTTCATTCTATATAAAAAAGCACCCGCTAAAGGATGCTTCATAATAGAGATTGGTTACTTTTTAGTTGATTCCAAGCTCGAAATTAAATGTTTCCTCGAAGATGCCATACATCCCCAATACTTCTTCTGTTCGTGCTTTGGATGCTTCTAGACGATCCAGATAATGTTCGGCAAAGCGCGGGTTTTCTAAGAAATCTTCAATCGGCAGTACATGGTAATCATAGATTGGGCCACCTTCACGATACACCCAAGTTGGCTCGAATTCCACATTACTCAACGTCATCTTATCTTCATTTACTTCAATATCAAGATGCAAGATTACCCCGTCTTCAGTAGACGCCATCTCTGCTCCTAGTGTCTCGATTCGTTGATTAGAGAGAAAGTTCCCTAATGAATAAATCACAAAGGCTTTATTCCCACCATGTTCTACAACTTCAGCCGGCTGAATCACATGCGGATGGCCACCGATTACTAAGTCAACACCATTTTCAACTAGCAATTCGGTATATTGGCGTTGGAAGTCATTCGGCTCAGTCTGATACTCCGTTCCCCAATGCATATTGGCTACAATGAAATCTACACCTTGCTTTTTCGCTTCTTCTATATCTTCTAAAATGAGCTCTTCATCGATAAAGTTAGCATGTTGTAACAATAACTCACGGTCTTCTACCGGATCCACAATACCGTTGAACATTTCCGCATAGGTCAAGAAAGCAATCGTAATATCTTCTACCTCGCGATAATGCACTCGAGACTCCGGCGTATCCGCATACGTTCCAATCGGGTCAATTCCGTCCGTTGATGCGACTAATTCAGTTGTACGAATCAATCCTTCAACTTGTCCATCAAAAGAGTGATTATTCGTTGTATTTAACAGGTCAAAACCAGTCTCTACAATAGCGTCCAAAAAAGCATCCGGCGTATTAAACAGCGGATAACCTCCATAGCCGCGTTCCTCTCCTGAAAAAGTCGTTTCTAAATTGGCAAACGCTACATCAGATGGTTTAATATGAGGCGCTACATATTCAAGCATCGGTGAATAATCATATGTTCCCTCTTCTGGATTGTGAGCTGTATCGTTCAAGCCAATATGCATTAATAAATCACCAACAAAGCTTAATCGAATGGTATACGGCTCAACCGTCGCTTCATTCTCTGCTACTTGATTATCTAAATGAACTGATTCTGTCGCTGTTTCTTCTGATACTTCTTTATCGATCGCCACTTTGCCCAATTGCCACGGTTGCCAGCTAAATAAGGTCCAGGCTACCGCCCCTAAGACTAATAAAGCCACTATAATAGCCCACCACGGGGAACGCTTGGATCGCCTCGCACGTCTGGATTGCTTCATATCTTTCATCGTCACATTCCTTTCATATTTTAGACTTATTTTCTCCATTATCACCTATTCTCCGCTAAAAAGCAAGGTGTCTTCTTTTTCCAAAAAAAGGATAATTTCCTGATATAGATGTAATTTCTAATAGTCAATAAGTAGATCTTGGTGTATGATAGAAGAGAGAAAGGATGTTGAGAGTGAAACGACATAATAAAGCCTATTTTTACTTAGAATTGAAGAGTCATGACTTAATGATGCCTCATCGTCATGAATCCCGTCGCATACGCGTCTTACTCCCACGAGATTATGCATCATCCGACCAATCTTATCCAGTGGTCTATATGCATGATGGCCAAAATGTGTTCCATAGTAGTGAAGCTTTTTCCGGTCATTCATGGAAAACCATTCATGCGCTCAAGAAAAATCCGGATTTACCTCCAATGATAGTGGTTGGGATCGACAACGGTGAAGAAGATCGGATGCATGAATATTCTCCTTGGAAATTTAAACAAACACAATTGCCACCGGGTATGGTACTGGGCGGACATGGAGCCGAATTTGCCGCTTTTGTAATGGAAGTAGTGAAGCCATTTATTGATACCACCTACCGAACGAAGAAAGACCGTGCCCATACAGCCATGATAGGAAGCTCTTTAGGCGCAAATATTACACAATTTATGGGGGTCGCCTATCAGGACTATATTGGCCAATTAGGTGTGTTCTCTAGTGCTAACTGGTTAACTCGCGATGACTTTGATCGCTATATTTCACGTAATCGCATTGAACAGCCGCAGCGAATCTTCATCCAAGTGGGAACCCATGAAGGAGATGCCACAGATCGTAAATTAATGTACGGCAATATGCGGCAAGCCTATATTGATGAAAGCCTACTCTATTATCAGCAGTTACTTCGAGCTGGTGTATCCTTAGAAGATATTCAATTCGTCATTGCAGCAGACGGCATTCATAGTGAGAACGAATGGTCCAAGCACCTGCCGAATTGCTTACGCTTCTTAAGTGAGATGTGGTAATTCCTCGTAGCCAACATATTTAATCACTTCTTTTTTAAAAATGATCTATCTTTTAACCATTTTTAGATTGTTTTCACAAAACAAATGTGTTATTCTAATATTAATTTAATAATGAAGAGGTGTTAAACATGAACGTCTTACTCACATCCCCCTACTTTCCGGCTCACTTAGAAAAAGTAGCCAAAGCATTGAAAAATCACGGAGTGAACGTCCTCGGTGTAGGCGACATGCCTTACGACGAATTGACTGATACCCTTAAAGAGCAACTCACTGAATATTTTAAAGTAAATAACTTAGAAGATACCGCTGAAGTCACGCGAGCAGTAGCATTAGAGAACACACCTAATTGGCCAATATAGTCCTGATAGGCGACCCC
>Ga0115854_10036_pt1 | contig 25863 bp, 27 predicted proteins | sample InSIn2SAF170_FD_83868 | JGI IMG/M metagenome (GOLD analysis project Ga0115854, IMG submission 83868)
ATGTGACCAGTGAATGGAACAACCCAACCCGACTCGGATGCGGAGTGAAAGTGTCATGTTCAAGAGCGACTTGCTACCAGCGAAGTTTCTTCAAGTTTTCTTCCCAATTTTTCCCCAGTCATTGCTGACCAGTACCTCTTTATTTTTGTCAAGCTTGAGGAGGATAACATATGCTTGTTCTATAATTTTCCCTTTGGGCAAACCCATCGCTATGCTTTAGTGAGCCTAGCGATAGTGAAACTCATTTTTGTCTGTTATGGACAAGTTTGTCGTTGTTAGGTTTTAACGAGTTTAACGACAAAGATAACTCAGTCCTTTTCAATTTTCGAGAGTCTAAAAAGGGACGTAAAGGAAACTCCAAAAATCCTTTCTCGTCACATAATCCCTTGAGTCTGAAAAAGTATAAAACAATACAAAAGGGATGAATTTTCGGTATTTTTAACGAGTCGAACAAAACAAGCGCTCGATCTTTTTATGTAATAATCCCTCAGATCCAAAAAAATTAAAATCTAAAGGAGGGATAGCACTTCCAGTCACTTTAACGAGCTGGAGAGGCCAATGGCTCGGAAATCTTTTCATATTTTACGAGTCAGCTGAAAAGAGCTTAAAGGAGACTTGTTTTTGAGGAACGAGTGATAGATTCAGGTAGCGGCTGATTCCAGGTAAGGTTTGGAATTTTCCAATCCTGACAGTGTTACAAGGATGGCTAACAGGATCACTCTTCGCAGCTGTTCCTCAAAAGGGGTAAACAATCAAATGGAGGTGAATGATCGGCTAATATAGAGTGGAAGTGATGATGAGAACATGACCAAGGCTTTAAAGGCTGAAGTAATACATTCACGACGGTCATTTACTGAAATTTGTTTCATTTTTTATTTTAAAATGAGCTTAAACTCTGGAGGAACATTTGCTCATTGCTTATGTTTATTTTCTAGCGAGCTTTAATTCCATGTTAAAACTGCTCGATGTAATGGTCCTTGATTTCTTGATTTTACCTTTAATAGCTTTGTTCCTTCAAAGGTTGTACTGCTTGCTCAATTGCTTCATCAAACTAGTTAGAAACGAACAATTTATGTTTGAAAAATGAGTTAGAACACCAATATTTTACTTGAATTACGTAGAAAGTAATTAAAAAGTTCTTTTACCTCTCATTTTACCATTTCATTTGAACTTTGGTTTGTTGGAGGTTTGGGGGTGCTTTCCCCCTTTGATTTTCACCAGCTGATTCCGGAAGATTCTGCGGACGATTCTTGGCGCTGTCTGGACCAGGTAGGAGCTAAACCTGAGCTCTTTCATTTCATCCTTTCCATTTTTCATTATGAGCCTTATTTTTGGTTTTTCTGAGCCTCAGGGGTTTGAAAAACTCGCCATGGGTCCATCGCACCCTTTCTATATCTAAAGGTGCGTTGCATGTCGACCTGTCTACTGGGCAGTTAGCATGCAATGCAGCTAGAACACTACTCGGGTGCGATGGGCGCAACGAGGGAAATCAGTGCACAGTTTTCAATGGAAATTTCTGCCTGTTTTTCACCAAATCAGGATCTAACTCTTCTCTTGTTTGCTTTCAGAGATTCATTGGAGCAAAATTCCTATTACATGGTGAGAACGTGAGCATGAAGAAGAAGACTTGTTTTCTTTACATGATCTGGTTACGGTAAACGCACTGCGGAACTATGGCCTGCTCAAGTTTTTCCGCATCTCTAGCATGAGGCAACAAATCAACTTGTTGCAGTATTTTCTCGATGCCTGGGATCCTACCAGCCAGGTGTTCCAGATTAGGGGCAAATCTATCCCCTTGACTATCATAGACATCTATTTTTTGACCGGCTTATCGAGGCGGGGTGCCCCTATCTCATTGTCAAGTTCGGCCTGTGGGGGTGAATCTGTGAGAGATTACATTCGCAGGTATTGCAGAGAGGGATCTCAGCCGAGTAAGGACAGCAAGATCAACATTCAAGATGTCACTGACAGGTCCTTGAGGACCATTCTATTCACTTTTGCTAGGATGGCTGGTAGTGCAGCTCTTCATGTGGCCAACCAGTCTTATATGCAGTATGTTGTATAATGCCTTCAACCAAAGGAGTTCAACTGGTGTGACGCAGTACTCTTTGTGATGAAAGAACAATTGACCAAGGTGAAAGATGGAAGATTGAAGAACTTTGGATATGGTTCTATTTTGACCGCTTTTGCCTTGGAAAAGATCCCACTGATGCAGCCACAGTATATTCCACTTGGCTTACCTCCACCGACTGAGCCACGGATGTAGAGATGGGTCAACCATATGTCCAGACATGCTGGTCAGTCTCAGGTTTCCTTCTCTGACACCTTCTTTGGGTGGTTCGATCGTTAGGAGATGGTTTTTTCCGAGTATCCATATGCTGGTATGGATTTCTGGGGTGACCCAGATTTGGTACTACTAGCTGGCGAGCAGTGGGGCGCTATTGGTAAGATTTCGACCATATCTCTGTTTATTGTTTCTCTTTGTAATGTTCTTGTGCTTTATTCTATCAAGTCTAAGCAAAACTCATGTGCTCATGCAGATGTTGGACCAGTTCGGCCAGTAGTATGCCTGAGAGTGCCAGCTGACGCTCCAGCAAGAGAGGCAGTGGGGAGGGATATCCTTCATGACCTTGATGTGGCCGAGACTCTTTCAGCGTTATAGGATCAGGTCGAGGGCCTCACTCTTGGTATAACAGACGTGAAGATTGACGAGCTACCTTTGAGATTGCAGTGACATACTACCGGTGTGCCAAGTCGATGGACTAGGCTTTTACACATGATCGCACAGGCGGTGACTTGCTATCACCAGCATCATTAGACTAGGGTGCCCCCTAGCATTTTGAGTTTTGGGTCTTTTTGACCAATTTTTGTCTTTGTTACAGAACATTATGTGTAAACCATAAACAGTTATATATATTTTTTATTTTCGGAGTTTTATTTTGATTAAGTTATGTGATCCTGATGCAAATATTAATGAAATGCTTCTTTTTATAAATGTCGTAAATGTCTATCTAACACATAATTTGCCAATGAGTCCGTTAACTTGTTTAAGCTTCTGGAAATATGCTGATATTGAATAAAATCAAATTGCCTTTCCAAAATCTTGACCCTTAGAAACATGCGATAGATAGCTGGATTTCAGATGGAGTATATACCAGTGAGTTGTAGTATGACGAGCTGTGAGTCTAGCCTGACGACAAGTCGGCCTATGTCATGTGTAATGGCATCAGAGAGAAGTTCTATCAATGTGCTATATTCAGCAATGTTATTCGTTGACCGACCAAAACATACTCCTCTGAAACTCACTAACTCGTCGCTTGGATCAAAAATGGCCGAGGCCACAGAAGAAAGGTTCTGGGAACTACGACTCACTCCATCGGCATATCCAACAAAATATTCCAATAGGTTTGTCATCTGCGACATATGAAAAGGTGGATTACTTGACCAAAACAAATACTTTTAGCGAAAACAAAAATGTAACAAAAGAATATGTGTTACCACACTGAATCATGCGTAGTAACGCTTGAGGTACAAACCATTACGGGGTTGCGCCAGTGGAATGCCATCATAATCCATTAACTCGTAGGCTCCTTTTGCTAACACTCGCTTAACAATATAGGGGCCCATCCATAAAGACTTGAATTTATCTGTTCCCAATTTATCGGACTCCTTGTCATAAAGCAAGACCAAGTCACCTTCCGAGAAGACACGGGGTTTGATATTTTTGTCGAACTATGCCTTGACTCATTTCTTATGGGATTCGTTAGCCAAAGTGGCATCATGATGGGTTTCATCCAATTGGATTAGTTCCAAGAAACGAGCCTCCTCTTCTGAAGTTCTGGGGAGAAGTTCGACTGTGAGTTTGAGGGACGAGATTTCACACTGAACTGGTAAGATTGCTTCTAGGCCATACACCAGTTGAAAAGGTGTGAACCCGGTTGCATTCCTTACCGACATTTGGTATGCCCACAAGGCTGAGTATAGGATTAGGTGCCAACTCCTTTTGTGTACTCCAATCATCCTTTGCAGCATCGACTTTAGGATTTCAACTTGTCCATTGGCTTGCGGGTAATATGGAGTAGAGTTGTCATGGGACAACCCTAATTTGGTAGCCAATTCGACCATCATGTGATTGCAAAAATGCGATCCATGATCTATGACTATGGCCTGTGGAACGCCGAATCTGGCGACTACATGATTAAAAAAGAAAAGGGCAGTTGTTTCACCAGTGTTATTTAATGTAGGCATCGCCTCAGCCCATTTGGTAAAATAGTCTATGGCGACTATGATATACCCATGCCCCCCAGTCGAGGTGGGGTTACATGTCATGAAATCTATGCCCCATTTGGCGGATGGCCCAACAGCAACTATTGGCTGCAGAGGTGCGGGTGGTTTTCTGGTTTTGCTATCGAAAATTTGACATGCATGGCAGCTTCTGACTACGGTTATGCAATCTTTGAACATTGTTGGCCAGAAGTATCCTACTCGTAAAAAATTTTGCGCCGTAGCGTAACCAGATTGATGCCCCCCACATGCGCTTGAATGGCAGTCATTCAGGACTTTTTCAACCTCCTCATGGGTGAGGCACCTCCTTAGAACTGTATCGACACCATGACGATAAAGCATATCACCGACGATCATGTAGTCTTTTGATTGGTATCGAATACGTTTTTGTTCTGAGCGTGAGGTATTAGGCCTATATTTTTGGGTTTGGAGATAGATGATTACATCTCCATACCATGGATTGCTTGAAGATATCAGAAACAAGGATTCATCCATGATGGTTTCTTCGGATGTTTCATTGTTGGACGACGATGGGAGATTGCATAGTAATTCTGTGAATACCAGGGATTTCTTTGATTTTGAGTTTACAAATTCTAGATCAAACTCTTGAAGAATTGCTATCCATTTTGAATATTTTCCCCCAAGCAATTGTTGCAACAATATATAAGTCATGGGGTTGCAATCTGACAGAATGGTAGTTTTTCGAAAGAGGACATAATGTCGAAATCTCTGTATTGCTTGAACAGCCGCGAGAGCGAGCTTTTCAACATAGGAATACTTACTTTCCATTTTATTTAAGTTCCTACTTAAATAATATATCAGATGTTCAATACTGTTGTATTCTTGGACTAAAACCATTGCAATGGTTGTATCCGCTGCAGCCAGATACAGGTTAAAGTCTTTTTGATAATTAGGAGCGTACATTAATGATGATTTCATTAGGGATTCTTTTAAAGCATCAAAGGAAGCTTGCGCGACCTAATCCCATACGAAGGGTACTTCCTTTTTCAAGAGACGTGTATAACCTTTAGCAAGTTCGATGTAATTTGGAATGAACCTCCTCAGAAAGTTTGCTTTCCCTTGGAGTTTCTGAATCTGAAGCAAATTTGAAGGTGGAGGCATTTTATGATTTCCTGAACCTTACAGGGGTTGAGACGAATCCTGTACTTTGAGACTACAAAGCCAAGTAAATGACCAAAACTGACACAGAACACATATTTGTGTGGATTCAGTCGTATTTTGTAGTGTCGGCAACGTAGAAATATCGCTCTCAAATGTTGCGGATGATCTGTCCACTTTTGCGAATGAGCCGGAAGGTCGTCGAGATATGGTTGAACGATGTTTTTGATGTCATGGAAGGCATAATTCATTGCCCTTTGAAAAGTTGCCCCTGAATTCTTTAAACCAAAGGGTAATTTTTGATATGCGAATGTGCCCCATGGACAAATAAATGCAGTCTTTGACTGGTCCTGTGGGTGGATATTTATTTGATTATACCCAGAGAATCCATCCATGAATGAAAAGATTTCACATCCGGCGCATTCATCAATTATCTGGTCAATAAAGGGTGTAGGATAGTTGTCTTTTGGACAAGCTTGATTTACATCCCTATAATTGACACACACTCTAATTGTTCCTTGTTTTTTCATCATAGGAACAATATTCGATACCCAATCGGTTAGAGGAACCGTGTAAATGAAACCAGCATGGAGAAGCTTTTCAACTTCTGCCTTGATGGCAGTGGCTTTCTTGGGGTGCACCTGCCGTAGCCGTTGTCGTACTGGTTTGACATCTGGATACATCTTGATTTCATGTTCAACTATACTCGAGTCAATACCTAGCATTTCATCATATGTCCAAGCAAATACATCTCTGAATTCGTGGAAAAGAGCGTTATATATTTCAAGTTCTGAAGGAGAAAAACATTTGCCAACGTAAATATTCTCTACAACATCTGTTTTGGTTGAGATATTTATGGCGATAGTCTCTTCAATATTGGACAAGTTTCTCTCTGAATCCACCGTGTTTACAGTATTTTATAGGAAATCAAAAAATGAAGGATGATGAAGGTCATCAGGAGTATCTTCTTTACAATCCGGAAGATGGTAACGATGGTGGTGGTCTTCCCACGGCGCCCCGCCAGTTATCATTGACTGAATAATTCCTTCATCGCTGTAATGCATTTGCGACCAAGGATCCAAAGGGGTGCTATATTCCTTAGACCTATCTACCCAAACATTGATGAGCGTTGATTTGGGTTTACCTCCCATGCTAGAAACATTGATTGCTATAATATTTCTATTGGGCTTGGAGGCAACACCAAGTGATGATTCATGTTAATATCGTTTTCTGACATCTTGTGAATAGAAGATATCATATTGCAGGTTCCTATCTTTTCCGCTTCTGCCAGATTGATTGGAGGTGGGAGGGAAAAAGTACCCATTAAGATAGGGTCTTTTAGTAGGCCTACTCCGATATTTTGAAGCGAATGGGGGCTTCCATGGATCATCGGAATGCTTCCCATAACTTGGGAACCATTGGGGAGAAAAGTTTGTTGGTCGACGATTGTAATTCTCCCTTGAAAGGGAAATGCAATCTTTCTCAAGTAGGTCAACACAATGGCAGCCATGGCATATATCCATGGTCTTCCTAGTAGGATGTTGTAATCGAGGTTTCCATCGATTACTTTGACATCTATTTCTACTGTCTTCCCTCCCAGTTCAACTTGCAAGTTACTTAGAATACCATATGGGGTATATGTTCGTTCGTCAAATGCTTTTAATGTCGTCGAAGATCGCGACAAGGTTGGAGATCCTAAAGTTTTTCCAGCAACTCATCGACATAATACATGTAGATGCCCCCTCATCAATAATTGTTCGATGGACAGTTTTGTTGAGGGCTTTCACTTGAATGAGGAAAGCTAGTTGAGTTGGTAATTGAGGATCGTATTCTTTATGATCGAAGGACACAAGATTAGAATCCTTTGGGTCTATCCCACCGATAGCTGATAATAAAGCCTGTTTTTGGGACGGGTAGTTTTGTAGTACCTCAAGTGTCAACATAGCGAATGGTGATTGTGCCAGATCTTCCACTATATTATAATGCTGTGCTGCTCTGGCATGAGGATTAAATGTCGACTTGTGTACTACTCCCTTTGGTGGTTTTATTGTCAGTTCTGGAATGATGGGCGGCGCAACTTTTGTCGAAGTTGTTGTCGAACTAGTAGGTTGATCTTTATCCTTGTTATTCGACAGTTGTGGATTCCCATAATCTTTATTCCTTGTCGATATCAAAGCGTCATTTTGCTGTTCCAAAACTGACAACATCAGCACTTGGGACGGGGAAGCATTTCCACTAGCAACCAGATTTGTTCATGGATTTGGAAATGGATCAGTTAATACCACCGAGGTTTTTGAATTCTTGTAGAATTTCTTAAGCTCCGCTCTATATGGACAATCTCTCATCCAATGATCCTCATCACATATTAAGCATGGATTTTTTGGTTTCCTATCTCCAAGAGGGTTTGCAGAAGATTTTTCAGGTGACGATTCTTCCTGTTTCTTCTTTTTCCCTTTGTTTTTCTTCTTACCTCCTGGTTGCTTGGTTTCTTTGCCTTTATTAGTCGAGACAGCATTTACTTCCAAGGCGAGAAGTTCTTATTTGGAATTTTGACCGGAAATCTTACAGGCCTTTTTAGATGTAGCCTTTTTCGATTTCATGTCTGTCACGCCAATCACGCCATTGCCGTCATGAGAGTCATTGTTTGATTTAGGAGAAGGGGGGATGGAAAATTCCGGTCTGGGAGAGTCAGGGATTTTATCGTAGAGCGTGCTAGACTGAGTATAAATCAAGTCTAAATATGGCGCACGAGCAATAACTTGCTCTTTAGTGATGAGTCCTCCTTTTGCCACATCTTCTGTTATGGAAGGTAATAATGACTTAATAAACCATTCGGCTAAAATCTTATCAAGAATATACGTTTTTACCATTCTGTGACGATGTTGCCACTCATGAATATGATCGAATATATGAGTGGCCGTTGTTTTCTTGAAATTGGTAAGAAGTTCGGTTCCCCTTTCGTACCTTATGGGTAACTGAAAATGGGTTAAAAATGTTGTGGCTAGGGTACTGAAGTTGTCAAACAAAGCTCTGGGTAACTCGATATACCGCTTTGCTGCTGGACCAGTTAACGTCCTCTAAAAAAGGCGAAGCCTAATCGAATCATTGTTTAGGGTGTTTGATGAACACCACAGATGAAATGTCATCACATTATTCGACAGGTCTTCACCTAGATTTCCATTAAATTTAGGAATATCTGATGGAAGTTTATGCGGAATCGCTGGCCACCAAGGGGCATAAGCAATTGGATCGTTCGTTAGCTGATTCAGATCTGGTAATTCTAAAGTCGCCACGAAGGGTAACTGTTGATTCAGGTTTGGCAAAGCATACCCAGGATAGGATGGAATGGCCTGAGCAGTTGGTCTTTGCATACCAGCATAATCCATTTGATGCTGGTAACTTTGGTAAGGTTGTTGGGCATAACCATTGTAGAATGGTTGATTTTGACCATTTTGAATATACGACTGCCCACTATTTGCAAAGATTTGTTGCTCAGATCCTTGGTACTTGTTGGAATTGCGGTTGTTGGTACTACACCAGCCATGGTTGCGAAGCCATGTGTTGTTGCCCAATATTAGCCATTTGACCAAGAAGAGGGGTAATTGTACCCATTTGGGCCTGTGTCATCCTACTAGTTGGTGATTGTGGTTGAGTCGCAGGGACAAGAGGCTATTGCATTACAACCTGAGAAACCTGAGGTTGGCATACAATAGGTAGTGCTTGTACTTGTGACACTATCATAATAGCGGACGTAGTTGGTATATTTGACATAGGTAAACATTGTTGCATGGAATATACAACTCTTAGTTGTTGAGGCAGTATTGGCACCCAACCGCTAGATGTAATTCCAGCATAACCCGAATTTTGTTGTGAACTCTCGTATGGTGGTCCTCTCGGAGGAGACAATGAAAGGGTATACTACCCTCCATACGGTGGTAATCCGGTACTTAAAGGAATTGTTTGCCCTTGAGGACCGGACTGCCCAAATTGACACCCTGAAGGACCAATTTGTTGAGACTCAACATAAGAGCTCCCAGATACTATTCCGGATGAACAAACAGGAATGAACCATACTGTTAAAATAGACCCTGTGTGGGCCCTGTCTAGCAATTGAGAGCTAGTTGGGACAGATGGTATGCCAGCGAACATTGTTGCAGTGACAGCAGGAAGTTCTGTTGTCGCTGTGTTGGATGGCACAGTCCTAGATGTCGATGGTTGTCTAGACATTTCTAGTCTATCCAAAAGATTTCCTAGCGATTCTACAGGAACTTCCGATGGCGGTAGACTAATTTCTTAAGAAGAAGGATATAAAGTGATCCCAACTCCAAATTGCGATGGAGTACTAGATAGAGGATCCTCTAAAATTTCTTCTATAGCAATCAGACCAGGTGGAAGAGGTAGACCATCAGGTCCGTAAAATATTTCTAGTGCCGAAGAAGTTATAGAGTCTGTAGCGACAAATGTTTGGGGAATAACACCTTCTGAATCAGCTGTAGATGGAGTTGGTTCAGTAATGCAAGTGTTTACCTTCACACTAGGATCAGTGCTACTATCCTTTGGTGGCTGCTGAACTTCTTCTGTAAAGGTAGGGATACCAGAAATGTTTGGAGTAACTGGAGTCTTTGATGGTGTTGGAACACTTGTTCTAACTTTACCAGGGGATTTGGAGCTGGTTAAATGAGTTCGCTTTGTCCGTAACAGTTTGAACTCTAGAGACAAAGACGGTTGACTCATAAGCCTCTGTGAACGATGGGGTTTCAATTGACTTTCTTCCATGATTGCAGATTACTTGATCAACTAAAAATCAAGGGGAAATATGTTTCCGAATTAGATGAATTTTAGACGCTTTGACACAACTTGTTTTTTCAATTTCTAAGAGTCGAGAAAAAACAGAAGATGACTTTAGTCGCCTTCGACTTTTAATGAGCCCGAAGTGACAAGTGCTCAGATGGACCTTTTCTGTTATGGAGTCTAAAAAGGAATGAAAGGGACTGCTCCAGAAATCTAGACAGAGGGATTACCAAACCAATCACAAAACTGCAGAATAATTTTTATAGTACAGTAGTCAATCTTCCCGAATGCTGTGTTCAATGCATTGCGATTGATAGGGTGGCAGACATGGCTTCCTATGGATAAAGGATAAAGCCTATTGTGGTCTCTCAATATATACTTGATGGTACGTGGGAGCACAAGTCTGTATTAGCACTTGTCATCTCAAAGTGGAGGAATCACCTAACCAACAACAAAAGCAACAGTTACCACGTTTTATGATGCTAGAACACGTCTCTAGCCTAGACTTCTAAATGTTGTGCGTTAGGTTCCAAAGTGTTTTTAGATTCATTAAATTTATTTTATAGTTGATCTTGTTTAAGAAATTTGCCTTTCAGGTTCATCGCGTGATGTAGATGTATAATTCCTAAAATGCAATCTAAGATGATAAACAGTCGTTTAATCTTCTTTTTAGCAATGAAAATCCTAGCTACTAAGGAAAGAGAGATGGCGTTCTTTCAACAAAGAACAAAGAGCATACACTATATGCACTCTCCTAAATCAAACCAACAAACAGTCTTAATGCAAATGCACATGCATGTATTTGTTTTTAGCCTTCTTAATGTGTAAATGATAAAGAGAAAGCTAAGCGCAGATCTGAATTATTTTTCAAAGTGACAATTACTAACAAGTTTCTTTTCAAGACAAAATGAGGACAGTGACAACACTTTGCTATTCGAAATTGAAAACTTGCTTTTGACACTTGAAAAACTACTAATTCAAATCAGATACAAGAGTAACAATGTAATTGGCCATCAAGAACAATCAGATCCTCTTTTATGACTGAAAACGACACTTGCGACACCTTCAAATCAAGAAACGACAGTACAATTATGCTACTTCTTTGTAAAGGAGAACTGAAAACGACTCAAAATACACAAAAACATTTACAGTTCTTTGCACAATAGAGGCGGAATAATAGCAAGGAAAAGGGGTTTCAACAGAGGTGTACTGATCACAGGCAGCTAAACTCTTGAATAGATCTTAAAAGAGTGAACACAGAAACCAAGATTTAGGAACAAGGCCTTGTCTGATCACCGCACCTGTAACACAGTGAAACTGAAATGCAGTGCACCTGCTACACTCGGGAAGTGCGATACATTTGAAGTTCATAAAACAAAAAGTGCGATGGACCAGGGATGAGACTTTGACTGGGTTCCGAGTCACAGTTTGCAGTTCAGTTCAGGGATTTAGGCCGACCAAATGGTAATCAGTTAATCAATAACAGGGGTAGATCTAAAGAGGTTACTAGAGCCACCACAAGGGCAATTAGAGAGCTTGTAAATCAATTGTTCAATTCATAAACAAAACCCAGAGATTGACTGAAGCAACATTTATCTACTTTGCATTCATAAAACAAATGCAGTTGGAAGGATAGCTGGCTTGGCTTCAGGCTCCGTCTGTAAGTTTATAAAAGAAACAAAGATAAACTAACAAACAATTTAGTCGCTCCCCAGCGGAGTCGCCATTTTGTTATCGGGAAAACTAGTGTCTATGCAGAACTGCTAGTCCCACTAAGGGTGACAGCTACCTTAGAAACAAACACACTAAAACCACTTTCGTTTTCCTTTATGAGAAATAGATAAGAGAAGAATAGAGGAGACCAACCTCAGTCTTGCGCTTGGTTCCTTGTTTGATTCCTCTCCCTTCTGATAGTATTTTGCTACTTGCTTCCATGCATACCCAGCTTCAAAGAGCACCTGTAGAATCACAGCAGCATAACACCATATGAGAACATAGATCTATTATCATAAACAATATAGGACCATATGTATATTAACCACACAAATGCATACAACATCAATCACACAAGAGTGTGGACGAAAACTTGAATAGCTTTATTAATAATCAAGAAAGAGCAAAGAGGATTACAACCAATTGTTCTGACCCAGCATCATCCTCTCAGCAAGAAGCCTTTCTGCACCTCATGAAAATCTTAGATCACCCAACACTATGATGTAGCACCAAGAAACGAACAACACTTCCTTACAAGATACAAAATTCCAGCCTCTGGATCTTTGGGATGAGGGATCCATATATAGATGTTTGCAAGGGGGGTGAGTCAACTTTTGAGATTTGATTAGTGTCCTCTCTCTGATATTTCTTGAATCCACTTGGAGATTGATGATCTCTTACTCATCCCTAGGTGAATGCAAAGAGGCAAGTGTCACAGGAGAAGTTTCTAGAAGATTCCTTGCTTCTCCACCTTGCAGATTGACCCTGCCATTTGTCCACTCTCGCCCATCCCACCCCATAGAAGGGATTTTAAACATGCATCGCACCTGCTGAGTGTACTTAGGTGGGATGTAGTGCACTTTGACCATGGAGCAGGTGAAATGATCCAATTTTGACCATTTCTGAGTAGTTTTTTATGGAGAACTTCTGGGAGAAGATGTAATCAGTTGACCTTGTTCTTTTAGGGGTCGGAACAACACTTTTAGGGACTTAAGAGCCCTTGGTTTATGGACATTTATGATCGGGGTTGAAGTGCCCAAAAATGTCTATAACAGTATTGCAACTTTATATTTGGAACCAAATCAGTTTGTATGGTATCAATGGCTTTGCTCTCATAAACAATTTATCACTTGGGCAATTTTTATGGAAGAATTGATGGCACATTATGAGGATACAAAAAGCAACACTTTTTTTATCCAATTGATAAGTCTCAAACAAAAGGGTTCAATAATGGAGCACATTGAGGAGTTCCAAAAATTGAACATAAGGGTAAAAAATATTCCAGAGGAGCATAGGATTGATGTGTTCATAGGGTCTTTAAAGGATAATATCCAACATGATGTTCACCTTGGGGAACCTAATTCATTAGAGAAGGCATTTAGGTTAGCAAGAAAAATGGAAAGCAAAATTATGGCAACCAGGAAGCATACCACTCACAACTATAAAGACGGAAGTGTTGTGGCCACTAGTCTTCCACAACTTATAAGGTTGACACCACAACGATTGGAAAAAAAAGAGCAAAAGGGCTTTGTTACAATTGTGATAGCAAATACACTAAAGATCATGAGTGTGCTGAGAAGAAGTTATTCTACATAGATTGTGAAGAGGAAGAAGAAAAGGAGCTAGAAAGGTCAAAAGAAGAGGATATACTCCAGGAACAAAGCCTAGATGAAGAACAAATGAATCCGACCATATCTTGTAATGCATTGGTGGGAATTACCAGTCCTAAAACCATCAATATAGAAGGACAAATCAAGAAGAAAAAGGTAATAGTGTTGATTGATTCAGGAAGTACCCACAATTTTATTCATTGTAAGGTAGCAAAAGAATTGAATTGCTTCTTATATCCAACACCAGAGTGTCAAGTGATGGTGGAAAATGGAGGAAGAATAAATTGCTCTAGAAAGTGCCATAATATCAAGCTATCCATGGGAGAATATGTATTGACTAGCCCAATTCTTTCCATTCTGATGGGAGGTGTTGATGTTGTATTAGGAGTCCAATGGCTACAATCCTTGGGTACAATAGCTTTTAATTTTCAAGAACTTTTCATGAAATTTTCCATGGAAGGAAAGGAAGTTGAATTAAGGGGTATTGCAGGGAAACCAAGAAAGATAAGCAGCTCTAACAGTATGACAAAGCTTCTAAAAAAGGAATGAAAAGGTGTAATTGCACAATTATGTTCGCTAGATGTCCACATTGGAATCATCTATTTCTCCAGATCTCCAAAAAGTCTTGGACAATCATTCCAAGGTATTTGTGACTCCCAAAGGTCTCCCACCTATTCGTGAACATGATCATGCTATTCATATGATTCCAGGAAGTGTTCCTCTAAACATCAGACTGTACAGATATCCCTATGCCCAAAAGAGTGAAATTGAATGTATGGTTGCAGAAATGCTAGAGGCTGGTATAATTCAACCAAGTCAAAGTTCTTTCTCTACTCCAGTAGTATTGGTGCACAAGAAGGATGGATCATGAATCGTGTGTCGAGATTATAGGGAGCTCAACAAGCTCACTATTAAAGATAAGTTTCCCATTCCTGTCATTGATGAATTACTGGATGAATTTCATAGATCAATTTACTTCACCAAGTTGGATCTTTGTTCAGGATATCATCAAATCAGAATGAAGACTGAAGACATTCCGAAAATAGCATTTAGAACTCATGAGGGTAATTATGAATTTTTGGTCGTGCCTTTTGGCCTTACCAATGCACCCTCAACATTTCAAGGTTTGATGAATTCAATTTTCAAACCATTCCTTAGAAAAATTTTGTTAGTATTTTTTGATGATATAATAATCTACAGCAAGTCTTGGAAGTATCATGTTGAACATGTTGACAAGGTGCTACAACTATTGGAGGAGAAACAATTATATGCAAAAAGATCCAAATGTTTTTTTGGAGTACAAGAGGTGTAATATCTGGGTCATATTGTATCTCATGAAGGAGTTAAGGTAGACCCTAGCAAAATTAAAGCCATTAAGGAATGGAAAATCCCCACATCCATAAAACATCTGCGAGGATTTCTTGGGTTGACAGGGTATTATTGCAAGTTTGTTAAGAATTATGGGAGAATAGCAGCACGTCTAACAAAATTATTGAAGAAAGATGCATTTTCATGGATTCCAGAAGCAACAAAGGCCTTCAAACATCTTAAGGAGGCAATGTGCGAAGCACCTGTCTTAGCTACATCAGACTTCACAAAAACCTTTATTATGGAATGTGATGCTTCAGGAAATGGAATTGGTGCTGTTTTAATGCAAGATGAAAGACACATTGCCTTTGAAAGTCATCCAATCAAGGGGAAATTTTTACACAAAGCTATTTATGAGAAGGAAATGTTGGCAATACTCCATGCACTTAAGAAATGGCGACCCTACCTAATGGGAAGACACTTCAAGGTAAAAACGGATCATGATAGCCTTAAATGCTTTTTAGAACAAATATTATCCTCTAAAGAGCAACAAAAGTGGGTCACAAAGATGTTGGGTTATGACTTTGAAATCATCTACAAAAAAGGGAAGCAAAATGTGGTGGCAAATGCACTCTCAAGAAAGGATGAGGATGTGGAAGCATTGTTGTGCGCCATTTCTATTATCCAACCAAATTGGATAAATGAAGCAAGGGAGAAATGGAAGAACAATGAAGAAGTGTGGGTACTTATTTGAAGATTACAACAAGATTCCAGTATGTCAGATACATTTAGCTGGTAAAATGATTCGTTATAGTACAAATATCACTTATACCTCTATAAGAATTCCCAACTAAAACAAAAGATTCTTATGGAATTTCACGCTTCTCCCTTAGGAGGGCACTCGGGATTTAAGAAAAAATTACCATAGGGTTAAGAAGAAATTTTTTTGGGATGGCCTTAAATCAGATAGTCAAAAGTTTGTGACAGAATGTTTGGTTTTCCAACAAAATAAAGTTGAAAGAATTAAGACGCCGAGTCTATTACAACCTTTATCCATTTGAAGCCAACGTTGGGAGGAGGTTTCAATGGATTTTATTACAGGTTTACCCAAGTCTGAGGGAAATAGTGTCATCATGGTGGTAGTTGACAGACTTACCAAGTATGCACACTTTTGTGCATTATCACATCCATTAAAGCCAGTACAATTTCTACTGCATTTATGGAAACAATTCAAAAGCTACATGGAAACACAAATATTATTGTAAGTGATAGAGATCCCATTTTCATTCGAAATTTTTGGACAGAATTATTTTATTGTCTTGGTACTCAGTTAGCTCATAGCTCATCTTATCATCCTCAATCTAATGGGAAAACTGAGATAGTAAACAAATGTTTGGAAGGATATCTTCGTTGCTTTGTATTTGATAAATAGACACAATGGGTCAATTGGTTGCCTCTGGCTGACTATTGGTATAACACTTCCTTCCATACAGAAACAAAAATGACCCCATTTATGTCACTTTATGGGTATCAGCCCCCATCCATCACATCATATTTAAGAGAAAATTCTAAGGTTCAAGCAGTGGAACATCACATCGAACATCAACAACAAGTCCTCCAACTCTTAAAGGATAACCTCGTGTTGGCACAGAATAGATTGATACAACAGGTAGATCAACATCGCATCGAAAGAAGTTTTGATGTAGGTGTTGGGTATTCCTATGGCTACAACCATATAAGAAAATGTCCCTCAAGCAAGCTAAGAAGGATAATAAATTATCACCAAAGTATTATGGTCTGTACAAGGTGTTGCAGAAGATTGGTACTATGGCATACAAATTGGAGCTTCCTGCAGCTTCTCAATTGCACCCAGTTTTCCATGTTTCATGTTTAATGAAGGTTATAGGCGATAAGCTCCTAGTTCAAAAAATATTTCCAGAACTTGACAAGGAAGGAAAAATTATATTGGAACCAGAAGCAATCACAGGAACAAGAACTCAACAGCTATGAAATTGATCAATTTCAAAGTATCTTATCAAGTGGAAGAACTTATCTGCTAAAGATTCCACATGGGAGGATGAGAATTTTATACAGAAGCATCTAGAACTACTTAAGCGTTGAGGACAAAACTTTTTTGAAGGAGAGGGGCATGTTGGGTCCCTATAATACTAGTGATTACCCCATTACTATTGTAGTTGTACCCCTTATTAATATTGTTGTGCCCCTATTTTCCCCATATTCTTATTACTGTGCCCCATAGAATCCCTCTATTGTTATTTTTGGGGCTTTATATTATTATTGTTAGGCCGGCTGGGTTATATTGTGACTCCTTAGACTCCTATATATAGAAAGGAGGTTTTTTCATTTGAATCATCCAAGAATTGTTCATTTATGTAATGTAAAGGAGGTTACCCCCTCAAAGAGGCTGAAATTTAAGGCATTGATCTATCCTTTCTATCTTTTTCTTGAGCTGGTTTCATAACATGTATATATGAGTCATTCATGATAGGAAGGTCACACTCACATATTTCAGTTATAGAGTCATGTTATCCTTCTGAAAAATATATTTTCAGACTTTGCATGTGATCAAGGGGAGCATGGATTGTTTAGTGTATCACAACATGTACAAAGGGGGAGTTTAATGAGAAAATCCAGCATGTGCCTAGAGGGAGCATGATCAATGATCAATATTTAGCTATTTAGATATGAAATTCTTCATTTTGGTCAGCTCTTTGCCCTCAATATCAAAGGGGGAGAATATCTTGATCTGCCCTTTGCCCTTGATGTCAAAGGGGGAGAGTATTTTGGTGTTGCTTGTTATCTCTAACAATTTTCTATAGCTTTCAATAATCAACGCCAATATGGTTGCCATCAAGTCCAAAGGGGGATATTGTTGTCATTATGATGTATGTGTTTTAGTTGATGGCAACCCACTTGTAGCAGAACAACTCACTTGTATATGGTAATGAGATGAATCTACACAACTAGATGAATCTACAGGAGAAATATCAGATGTGACAGAATTCATCGCAGTTGTGTTTACAGATGTGACAAAATGCATGGTAGCTTAAAGGAATCAATTCAAAATAATGTACAATGGCATTATTATAGAAGTGTTGTCCTTGATGGAAACTCACTCAGATGACAGTTCACAGCATAACATGATAACAATAAAGGATTACATATTAGGCTCCAGAGATTGAAGAAAAAGAGTAGTTTAAGAAGTATATGTTGGTTCACCTTGTCCGACCAGCGTATACACATGGGTTAATAGAAAAAAATGAGTGTATATGTATACACACACTTTCATAGAAGGAAAAGTGCATGCATGTTGGAAAACAAAGGTTTTGGTCCAAGGTATTAATCCAAGGCATTTGGTTTGAGGTATTGACCCTAGCTATTTGGTCCAAGGTATTGGTCCTAAGTGGTTTTGATCTAAGGTATTGAGAAAGGCCTAAAAATATATAAAGAGGATAAGATCATTAGGCCAACGGGTGCAAGTATTGAATATCTTATGAAGTGTTAGATCATATATGTAGGTTATGAACTTCTAATGCTTTGCTTGATCTAAACTAAGGATGCACCTATGTGGTTGATGATGGATGATGGATCGAGATCATAAAGCACAAAATGAATTATCATTATGTGGTTTGATCATGGACACTCTAGATCTGAATAATAATGCATGTTTTATTCTGTAAATGTTATGATCTTGGTATGACTAAAGTTTGGAATAGTTGTGAAGTTTTAGGTTAGTATTTGCATATATGTATGATGTTTTTCTTTGGTGAAAGTGCGTATACATGCAAGTTCAACACATCGAAGTAGCATATACCTCATGAACTATGATGTTTGAAGTTGCAATTGGTTATGGTTGTTGATGCAGAGTTCTGGGTTAAGCTTTGTGTTCTGGTAACTGCATTCTGGTGACAATGTTCTGAATGTTCAGATTGATTTATTGTGTTGAGATCTAATGATGGATCAAGATCATAATGACCTATCATTATGTGATCTAATAATGGATGGGCTAGATCTGATTGCTAACACATATTTTATCCTTTATATTTGATGATCTAGGTATGTTTGAAGTCGGGAAGTGGAACGAAGTTATAAGTAAGTATATGCAGATCTATACACTGGTTCACTTTGGTGAAGTTTCTTATAGACATTGGTTCGACTCTTCCAAGTAGTGTATGCAAAAGACAAGCTTGGCATTTGAGGATGATTGATCTATCAGATCAGTACTAGTGTTTTACTGCTGTTTGTCAATGATGTCTTCCTAGATCTGAAAGTAGAACTGAATATCTAAGGATATTGAGTCTGATTGATTGATTAATTGAGAAGGAAGGGTGATCCTTATTGCTTTCTATTTAGAACTCAGCAATATGATAGTAGACCTTCAGAATGTCACTGATTGGTACAGTTTTTGGTTCAGGAGTTTTATGATTCAGTATCTTTTGAGATATACATAGGTTGGGCTAAAGGAAGTAGCGTATGCATGTAGTTTGGGTTCAGCCAAGTAGCGTATGCACCTTGATGCATGGTTTTGAGGTTATAGCTAGTTCTTAATGATGATACAATTTTCTAGGTTCAGATCTATGTATTGTTTACAATTATCTATCTATTCTAGTTTACTACTTGAATTTGATTAAGTATGAATGAATGATTTAGTTGCGCTAGAGGTTCAGGGGTTGTCAATAATTGATTGAGTTGTGGTTTATTCAGAGATTGATGATTCAGTTTCAGTGATTGGTTGAAGCAGACGCATTTGATGGTTCTATTGCAGTTATGATTTTGAGCTTAAATGTTGTTCCAAGAGTATCTAGTTTGGATATTTATGAAACGTGGCCCTTGGAGGAAGAGAGAAGGTTGTTGCCTTTTGTAGGTCGGTGCCTACATACTGGTAAACATGTCGGTGAGTAGAAGAGCTAGGGGGTTGGAGCTCCCTTCCTGTAGTAGTTGGAAAATGAGTGAAGGTTGGAGCCTTCAGTAGGCCAATGGCTACATACTAGTAAACATATCAGCTAGTACAAGAGATAGGAGGTTGTAGCTCCCCTCTAGTAGAAGTTGGAGAATGAGAGAAGGTTGTAACCTTCAGCATGTAGAAGCTTGCATACTGGTATGAGTTTGCACTTTTCTTATTATTAATGGAAGACAGAGACGACAACGGTAGGTGGTTTCCACCCACATTGGGTTTCCACCTTAAATCTTGGTGTACATGTGCGTTTCTTATCTGTGATGGTTTATTCTATTATTACTACACATGGTTACTATTTAATGTTTAATAAAGTACTCATGCACTGATTAAAGATCAACATATGATGAATTAACTGAATCATAAGTTCACTGGATATATGATGGTTTCCTCAAGAACAGTTACATGGACACATGAGTTCATTTCACTAAAGTAGCGTATATAAATTTGATTATGGAAATGAAAAGGTTATAGATTGTAAATACTGATTCACCCCCCGTCTTACTATTATTTCCAATATTTTTTATCAGAGCAGGTCCTATGGCAGAAGCTTGATCGCTTAAAGGAAATCTATAGAAGCAATGGGAAAGAAGCTAAAGAAGAAAGAACCTCAAAAGAAGAAGGAATCCCAAGGGAACTATGACAGTGGGAGAGACAATTGGGGATTATTGGAAGTAACTCTTCAGATTTAGAATCACCTTAGAATGAAGATGAATCAAAAAAAGAGCTATCAGGTATGAATTTGTTGTCCTCTGATGATACATTTATCTGTTCATTTAAAGATAATGAAAGTGATAGTGAAACAACTGGATTTGATCTTATGGGTGAAAGAGAAAGAAATCAAATAGAAGCAGAATTTAAAAGGCTTACATATATAATTAGAGATCAAGAAGATCTAATTGATAAAAGGGAATGTTCCTACAAAGAAGAAGTTACCAAATTAAAATATCAACTGGATGAAGGAAAGAAGGTAAGGAAGTAGTACAAGGAAAAGGAAGATCAATGTCAAAAGCTATAGGATGAAGTGACATCATTAAGAAATGAAGCAAGTGAAAAGAGTACAACAATCTAGAAACTTAAAGATAGATCGAATTACTATGAAAGACTTGAAGCTAAGATCCTCTCTCTAAAAGAAGATTTTGAATAATTAAATAAGCAGAATGAAGAACTAGTCCAAGCACTTGAAGAACAAGAAAACAAAGTTCTCGAATTAAGGCAACAAGTGGAAGAAGGAAGAAAAGCTAAAGAAATCATGAAGAAGAAATATCTTGAAAAGGAAGACCAATATCAAGTTGAGGTAAATATCCTAAAAGGTAAATTAGAAGAAAAGGGTAAAATTTTACGATTTCAAGATAGTACTAAGATTTTGGATGATATTCTAAGGTCTCCTACCATCCAATATGGTCTCAGTTTTCATGAAATTGTTAAAGGATAATCTAGCTCACAAATTGAAGCAAAGAACTCTAGTGCAAAATCTGAAATGCTCAATAAGGAGATAAGAGGTCAACCCCATCAACAACCAAGGAAAGATTCTTTCCTCTGATGAATAATGTTGAATGTTTTATATGTCATAATTTTGGACATGTTGCAGCAAGATGCAGAAGTAGAATGGTTCAAGCTAATAACGATCACACATAAACATGATCAGCTTCCAGGTACTTCAAGGGATATTGTTTTTCCTGCAATATGTTTGGTCACAAAAGCATTGACTGCTATAGAAGGAATATGAAACATGTAAGATGTTATGCATGTAACAAGCTTGGACATATATCAAAGGAATGCAGGAGAATTTCTGGCACCATAACAAAAGCAGAAAACATCATCACACTCGAAGATATGGAAAAAGAAGGAAGTATAGTAAGAAAAATGTGGCATGGCACAGTATATAGACATAACACACTTACGGGGAGTTGAAAGTGTGAAACTTAAATGTTCTAAATCTCATACACAAGTTTCATGAATATAATTCATGTATATATGTGAGTTTGAAGCTACACAGTGGCATATATGTTGGTTTGAGGAAAAAGCAATGGGAGAGACTCAGGAAAAACGGTCTGATATGGTTTAGTAAATTATCTGATCTGTTTGATGATGGTTAAAATTTATTAATGATATGTGGAAATATGTTGGTCCTCATAAGCTATTAAAAAGTTGATCTATATCTGATTTATGATGATGCCCTGATGATTCTTACTAATATTTGCAATGATCAGATTTGACAATGAACATTTGGCACAGGTTCAAGGGAAGCATATGCTTAAAATAATGCATTGTTGGCATTATGTTTAGAATTATTTGATACCTAATGATTCTTATCAATGATGATGATGTTTATGTGGCAAAAGTGTTTAAATGATACATCATGCTATGTTACAGTTATAAGTTGCACATGGTGAAATCTTACATGATACTTGTATTTCTTCGGGTTACATAGTTGTTATTCAGATTAGATTTATGGATGATTGTGGATGACTTTTTGATGATGCATACAATACATATATGTTTCTTACATGGTGATCTTCATAAGGACAAGGAGAAGTACAAAGCTTGAGTACACAACTTCATTATTTGATGATGAGCCATTCATTTCTTTTATGTTGGTGTCATCATGCCTTCAAAGATGCATAAAATTCATATGGTGCAGTTATGATGCAGGATTCCTATAGTTCTTGGCTCTCATATGGTTGAGGATTGTTTCTATTGATGGTATGAAGAAATCTTGACTCAATGGTTTCCTAGATACATATTTCTACCTCTTTGATGGATATACATCATGATTGGATAGATGGATGATTACTTGAGCTTCATATTGATAGATATTGTTGGTTAGCCAAGAAAATGGTGTTGTTACATGTTCCATAGGCATTTAAAGACATGGATATTGGAAGACATGGGTTACTTATTCACATAATGATGATCACTTCTTACTTTATGATGACAGGTTTGATATTCACATATGTTGATTATCATGGTTGAAGCTTATTAGATGTGGGATGTTCCCTAGTGATGATACATGGTTGATATATTGAGGGTTCTTGTGGAAAGATCATGTAGTTCTAGATGATGATGTTATGATCATAGATGATGACTATGGTTTTTTCACATACATATGATATGACGTGAATAATTGGAGATATGACATATGCTAGGATTGATTCATGGAAGGTTTTGATAAGGCTCTTTCTACTAAGGAAATGGAGCAAGTTGATATTGATGAGATCAAGAGGATGAATTGATATCTATATGAAACATACTTTGTCACAAGTTGATGGTAATTACATTGTTATATCTTGGGAACTAATGATGGACATGTACAGGTTGTTGGTTTGGATGTTGATTGACAGATGCTTATGGTGCAAATCATACATGGTGTATGATAGTTTTTGATGACTATCATGGTCTTGTTTAGAACTTTGGTCTCTGTTATAAATATCATTCAATGTAAAGGTCATATAAAGACCCATGATGTAATATGTCTCTCTCTATCGTAGTCTTTTACTTAGTCCCTCTTGGTCATATGATGTAATTTGTACCCCCACTATGCATGGGAAGGATGATGTAATAATTACTATATTTCAGTCATGTATAAACAATTTGGTATATCCCGACTTGGTTGGGAGATTGATGTATATATGAGTCATTAGTGATAAGAAGGTCATACTCACATAGTTGAGTTATAGAGTCATGTAATTCTTTTTGAAAATATATTTGCAGACTTTGCATGTGCTCAGGGGAAGCACATATGGTTTAGTCCATCACAGCATGTACAAAAGGGGAGTTTAATCAGAAAATTTAGCATGTTCCTAGGGGGAGCATGATTAATGATCAATATTCAGCTGTTCAGATATGAAAGTCTTCATTTTCGTCAGCCCTTTTCCCTTGATATCAAAGGGGGAAAATATCTTGGTCTGCCCTTTGCCCTTGATGTCAAAGGGGGAGAGTATTTTGGTGTTGCTTGTTATCTCTAACAATTTTCTATAGCTTGCAGTAATCAACACCAACATGGTTGCCATCCAGTCCGAAGGGGGAGATTGTTGGCATTATGATGTATGTGAGGTGCATGATGGAAACCCACTTGTAACACAACAACTCACTTGTATATCATAATGAGATGAATCTATGTAACTAGATGAATCTACAGGAGAAATATCAGATGTGACATAATGCAGGTAAGCTCAAAGGAATTAACTTAAAAGTAGTGTACAATGGCATTATGATATAGGTGTTGTCCTTGATGGAAACTCACTCAGATGACAGTTCACAATATAGCAAGCTAACATCAAAGGATTACAGATCAGACTCCAAGGATTGAAGAAAGAGAGTAGTTTAAGAAGTATACGCTGGTTCACCTTGTCCAAGCGGCGTATACATGTGGGTTAACATAAAAAAAGGTGCATATATGTATACATGCACTTTCATAGAAGGAAAAACACATACATGTTCGAAAACCAAGGTTTTGGTCCAAGGTATTAATCCAAGGTATTTGGTCTGAGGCATTGACCCTAAGTATTTGGTCCTAAGTGGTTTTGGTCCAAGGTATTAAGAAAGGCCTAAAAATATATAAGGGGGAGAAGATTATTAAGCTAAGGGGTGCAAGTATTGAATATCTTATGAAGTGTTAAATAATATATGCAGGTTATGAGCTTCTTATGTTTTGCTTGATCTAAACTAAGGATGCACCTATGTGGTTGATGATCGATGACGGATCGGGATCATAAAGCATGAAATGAATTATCATTATGTGGTTTGATCATGGACAGTCTAGAACTAAATACTGACGCATGTTTTATTCTATAAATGTTATGATCTCGGTATGACTGAAGTTTGGAATAGTTGTGAAGTTTTAAGTTAGTATTTGTAGATAGGTACATTGTGTTAGAGTCGGTCTATTCAGCCCTCCATCAGAGATCAACACCTCTTTGTTACATTTCATATTAGGAGTCCCGCCCAGTCATCTGCATTCTGTTAGGTGCATGGATTATCTGACGAGAGTGGTTTTCCTCATTTCCCTTGTCTCATTTACCTGTTGGTTCATGTCTGTTCATAAAAAAGGCATATACAGTCTTCTTTTCATTAAAATTTGAAAAATATTATCTTTAGGGTTTCATGGTCAATTAGGTCAAGGTTCTTTTTGGGTTTCATCAATAAATGTGTCAAAGTGTCCAGTAATCACCAACAGGCATGAGGAGGTTTCCTTATCAAATAATTTCATCACCAAGTGTTCGACATTGTGTTTTTCCTCAAAACAGAGTTTTGAGGAAAAACACATAATATTTAGCATTTATTGTACTAAAGTCATGTAAATTTTGTTTTTCTCATTGTAAATTTATTCATCTGTACCTTGGTTATTTCCTTAGCCTAAAAAGCTCTAACACTTGGAAAACACAAGCAAAGTTCAGCTCATCTAGTTCATCGACAAAGTCAAAATGGAAACAAAAACAGAGTTTGTATTAAAGGTGCCAGTGCCAAAGTTCTACAAATATTATGAAAGTGGGTTTCATGAGCCAAAATTTTAAACTTCCTTGTTTATACGCCATTTCTTCATTTCAAAGAGTGCATTTGCAAAATAGGAAGCAAGGCAAGCGATTTTGGTAAGCAAGTGAGGTTATTGGGTGAAGATCACTCCAATTCAGCGAGGCGGCACACTGGGCGGGTGGCATGGTGCACCCACCAGGCGTGGCGCATTGGGCTGCATTTCACAGTGTAAAATATCGCTGACGTGGTGCACTAGGGAGGTGTGGTGCATTGGGCTAGCCACATGGCGCATACAGCCAGAGGGTCCCAAAACTGTCAAAACTTCCTCAAATTGCCAAAATTGCTCAAACCTTCTAATGTGAGAGTAAGCTAAGCTCTTTTCCTTGCTAGTGAATGAGTTTTTCTTAAATTTTATGATGGGTTTGTAAAAGAAAATCCAAACCCTAAAACCTTGCAATCTCTCAAAAGCCATTGCCTAGGGTTTTGTACTTGTCATTTTGTTGCCTTCTACCACTCCTTCACTTTTCATTCCTCCATTTATTTTTTTAGCTTATCACCCATTTCCTAACTCCCATATTTAGTCATACC
>Ga0115854_10039_pt1 | contig 25277 bp, 18 predicted proteins | sample InSIn2SAF170_FD_83868 | JGI IMG/M metagenome (GOLD analysis project Ga0115854, IMG submission 83868)
AGCCTCAGAAGGGCGAAAAGCGCGACCCTGGCAAGCTGCTCAGGGAAGAGAAAATGCGAAAACGAATAGCAAAAGAGCTACCCAAGGTTGCTGCAGAACTAACTAAGACTATGCAGAGTAACTACGCCTATTTATGGTCGCCACTCCACGATGCGTGTATAGGAAATCATCTGAGAGTTGTGAAAGCCTTGCTCCCTTATTACCCTGATCTGCAGATACTGCACCCAAATTATCCCGGGTTTACTGCACTGGAGGTTGCCAAAAACCACGGGCACCACGATCTGGCACAGTACCTGGAAACCCAACAGATGCATCGGTTGCAACGAGCCCAGCTGGCCCAGGCCAACACAAACAGTGCTAATGCTCAAGCCAGGAAGCGGAAAGATGTGCATTCAACGCCTGGCAACGCTACAACACTAGCGTCAATACCAGCTGTCTCCAGCCCGGCTATCAACTCCAGACCGCCCTCCCGTAACAAACGGCAGAGAAGCGGTCAACAACCACAAGGTTCTACCACAAACCGAGAATGTCGTCATGTTACCACAAACGACCAACCCACGTCGATGGACGAAGAAGGTGATCAACCCGTGAGCCGTGCAGAAGATGAGCCTTGGGTCGATGAAAACTGGCTCAACGAAGCGACGCACAACTTGGATATGCCATGCACTCCGTTTGACCTAGTCGGCTGATATGACGACTGACAGGCAATCCAAACCTTGGCACTGGTCAAGCTTGTCACGACCACAAAGCCTAGAATTCTTGAACCTTATCCTCGGAGCAGCCCCAAGTGAGCATATTATATCGAAACAACTTTTCCATCACCTTCTACATTGCTTCTGGTACAATCCCATCAGGTCGTGGTATATTCGCCGGAGTCAGGAATAGCGTCGGAAAGGAGTTGACGGGTAGGTACAGTACGTGGTCCAGGCTCAAAGGATAGTCGGCAATGACCTAGACTGAGCGGACACGCTATTTCAAAATGGAGTTAACCACTTACCTGGATAGGTAATCAAGGGATAGGAAAGACCATGTACATTGTGTAAAGACAGGAGGTGTGAACAGAGGCGTAGCGGTGCTATTGCCTGATATGGGGTCCTGCCGTTAGCTGATATTCTAGGCGTGTCCAGAGCATCTTCATCGAAGGACAGTACATCCGGAGCGCTACAGGCCTGGATCATTACACTCGCATTGGATACATATATACTGTCGGGATGTATATACGTGCTCATACAATCTGACCCGGTTATTTTATTCAATGTTGCATCGTTGCTTGGCACTTCTCATAACCGGACCCGTTGCTTTCGGACGTATGAGGGTGAGGATATCTTAGCCTACTCGAGTACAACTGCGTCGCTCGCTAAGTACATATACATAAATACGTACATATATATAGGATTGTTGCATGGATTGTGTACTCATTATTCAAAATGTTCGTGATGTACTTATGTATTCATTTCGTTGCATTTACGTATGTGCGTTTACTTTGCTAGTTCATCCGTCTTACTGTTAAATACGGTCCTGATATACTCCTTCACTTGTTGACAGACACGCTCATCCCTCTCCTTCAATTCTTGGAGCGCGGCTTTGGTAGGCTTGTCTTCACTAGTCCACAAACCCATGAGATCACCGCAAGCACTATCTTCCATGGACTTCCAGAATCTATGTTCGATGTCGAGTCCAAACAACGAGACAGCGTCGGTGGAAGGCATCCAGCATCGCACAAGAGAATTGTTTGAATCGCGCGTTGGGGTATGTATACCGTGAGCGTCGTCGCCGAAGATAGTGTATGGATCGTACTTCGGAAAATTGGCGTGGACGAAAAGTGGTTTGGGTTCTGACTTCCGAGATTTTGTTATCGATTTCTCGTTGTCGACGCTGAAGGCGGCCAGCGAGGTTGTTGAAAAGAAGTCCTGGACTGGATCATACTGGACCATGCCTGTGCCGATGTATTCGCCGCTAGAGTCATGCCTTCCTAGACTTGTGACTTGGTGATCGACAAAGTAGTATTGCTCACCAAGTGCTGTTGCTGCCCAGGGGAATGTCTCCTTGTCTCCTTGTCCTGGTCCACCTTGTGATTGTAGGAGGTAGTAGTAGTCAGGTCCATAGTAATTGTAGTAGGTTGCGAGCATGATTCCGTAGCCATGTTTCGACTTGCTGTACATGATTTCACCAGATTCAGTGGCAGGTCGAGTTTCAAGCGTGGGTGGATCTTTGATCTTTGCGATCTCAAAGAAGTAAGGTGATTCGGAAGCATACCAGAAATCCGGCCAGAGAACCATACCTACATCGGTGAACGGCATCGAGTGGAAAAGTGGTTCAGGGTTACTAATTGGCCAGGCGTCGGAGTCGAGTAAGAGTACGTCTTCGAAGGAGGAGAAGAGGATGCTGAAGATCTTGTACTGATAAGTCGAGAGAGCAACAGTGGTAGTGGCGCGGTCAAAAATGTCTGAGAGGTAGAGACACTTTGCGTTTAGGTTTGGAAAGACGTACGAGCAGAAAGCGTCTGTGTGGGCATTGGGTGTCTTCAAGAAGATCTCGACCGCCAACGTTGAACCGGTATTTCGGAGCATATGAAGAGAGACAGTGAGGGTGGGAAGGAGGGACTCGGACGCCGTTGTTACGATGCCTCGTGTTCCGGAATTATAGACTGGCCCATGTGTAGCAGGAAGCTTGCGAATGTCGGTGACAAAGTTTGCATGAGCGTTCTTCATCCGTTCGATGTCGAGCTGATCCATCCACAGGACGTCGGGACGTGGGTGAGAATGTCCAGGATCGTAGGATATGTGAGGATTTCTTGGCACTACCAGATCTGGCTTTTTCTCGGTCTGAGGATGATTGTTCAGTATCAGGGCATGGAGGGTTCGCCAGAAAGTGGTGTGCTGAGCAAGAAGCGGATTCGGTTCTCGTTCCTCGAATGTCGAGTCCGATAGGTCGTGCTTGAGATGGGAAGACGTAGCTGATGCATGGTTGTAGACGCTGACGATGAAAGTCAAGAAAATGATGCCAAGTATTGTCCAAGCCAGGTGTTTCCGTCTACGTCGTGTTGACTTCCATGTGAGCATATCGTACAAATGCTCAGAAATTCCTGCCAAGCACCGAAAACATACTCGTGATCACAAAACAGCTCATCTCAAATGAAAAGGACAACAGTGCGAGGAGGTTGTGGTTTTCGTTAGGACATCATATCATCGTTATCGTTAGCATGAGACAAGTGGTGCAAAAGGTAGAACAGAACGCTGGACGAAGAGGCTCAGAAATGAACAATGAAGAGAGATGGAAGCAGCAAAGCATGTGTGATGGAACTCGGAGGATTAAATTGAACGACAGCGGAGTTGGTGGGTGGAGTGGAGAGGTTGATAGACGAATGTCGGAGGTTGGCAGGTTAGCCACATCCCTGCCAGCGGCGGCTCTGTTCCTCTGTTTCAAGTTCTGGCTTCGGGTTATACCTAAAAGGTGCACAAGCAGTACCTTATGTAGCTACTTTGGAACCTGCATATTGAATCCGGGCGTTGATTAAGCAGGTTTTTGTGGTTGTGTGTCTAAAACGTGTTTCAGCACCTTGGAGTTGGTTGGTGGGCAACTTGAAAATGACAATGTCGGAAGGTGCATGTTTTAGATCTAAAATTAGCAACGGCGATCAAACATCATCTTAGTCAGCTTACACCATCTTTTCTACACCTTTTCTACAGTTTATGCCCCTGTAAATGTTAACGTCAGCAGGATGAGTTGAGTGTCAATTAGGTATGCAAGTCTCGTGATCTTCAAGCTGCTTGCCATGCTTCAGCTGTCAAAACACAAACTCTGTTTATTCAACAGCAGAAATCTTGTAACTACGCCGCTGCCTGTACACTTTGAAAATCCTTCTTACACCATCATACGGTCGTGATTGTACGCGTCAGCCCAAACTCCAAGTCAGAAAACCTCCACATTGAGGATTCAGCTAAACCATTCCGCTCTTTTTTTGAACACCAGGTTAATTCAGCTGTGCAAAACAAATCGTGATGTTGACAAGAAAGTACGGGAAAAGAGACATCAAAAGGTTTCCTCGAGCTCCGTGCTCCATGCTGCGTCGCTACCGTGTGCCCTCATAGTGTTCTCGTCACGCTCATCAATTCTTCCGTGAATGCGCATCTTTGGTGGTGGTGCCATGTGAGCGTACGGACCGCCGACGCGTTTGCCATGATAACCTTCCTTTGTCTCCCGTTCTGGCTCTAATTCACTGGTGTCAGAAAAGGTTTCCCAGTTCTCACTGCCAGTAGCCGTTGTGCCCGTGGTCAGGTTAGAAGAGGTGTTAGAAGTTTGCCGTGATGTTGGACGGGCACTACTCTGTTGTATCGAGCTGTTGAAATGCGTTTGCTGATGTTGCTGGTAATGTCTATCACGATCGATCAGCGATGCCGACACATATGACATCCGCTCCCGATCATCGTATACATCTTCAGGACTGATAGGTCGCACAAATTTGCTGCTCGCTTCCGAATGAGAACTCGATAAGACGCTTGGTGCTCGATCCGACGCAGTGTATGGCGCCATAGTCATGGGCGTTGCCTCAGCTGCCGCTCCTAGAAGATTCCGCATCTTTGGAGGTGGCGCTCGAGGAGGACCCATGCTACGTACTGATTGTGCAAAGCTATGCACTGATGCAGTTTCAGAAATCTGAGTAATTGACGGAGGTGCCGGTCTTCTTTCGGGAGAGTTGCCTCCGTGGTGAAGGTTGCTAAGTGGTACACGAGATGGCAGTTTGGAGGGAGACGTTGGAATCTTTGACACGTAGGCACCTGCAGGCGCTGGGTTTGTCATAGCCACTGGTCGAAGACTTGTCGGTGTCTTGGTCGTTGGCCGTGACTGGGGAGCATTACCTATAACACTCTTCGGTCTGGGTGGCTGTACAGCTTTGGCCGTGGTTGCAGCTGGCTTTGATCCTTGCCCCAGCGCTGGAGTTTTCGATCGAGGTGGGATGCCATTTGGTGTCTTGGATCGTGGAGGTGGTGCCCTAACTTCTTGCACTTCAAGTTCGTCTAGATACGACTCCCCATGCACTAAGAATGGTCGTCCATATTCGTCATCATACTTCTGCAAAGTCTTAGTTAGTTCTGCAGCAACCTTGGGTAGCTCTTTTGCTATTCGTTTTCGCATTTTCTCTTCCCTGAGCAGCTTGCCAGGGTCGCGCTTTTCGCCCTTCTGAGGCTTGAGCAACAAACGTGAAGCATCAGCTGCAGAGGCTGTAAGAGCATCTCGATCCGCGATCAGGGATTTGTGCTTCTCGATGGCTGCTAGTATGGGCGCACGTTGCTCTTTCAGTGTTGTTAACCTCTCGATTTCAGCTTCATGAGCAGACAGGAGTGCGTCGCTGTACACATCGGAAAAAGCTGGAGTAAAATCAAGCATCTCTTCTTCTGAAAAGTACAATGCGTCCCACAGCTCTTGTATGCGTACCCTGGCATCTTCAACGAAGAGATGCAGGTTCTGTCGCTTGAGCTCGTTTAGTCGAGCGAGTTCGTCTTCGAATTCGTTGATCGTTCTAAGACCACAACCGCGATTTGCTGCAAGAAAAGCTTTACGATCAGCCTCTTGCACACCCAACCGATCCCACAAACCCTCGATGATGATCTTGATATCTTTCAGTCTCTTCTCTCGGGCCCGCTTTTCCTCAAGAAGCTTGTCTCGCCTGCTCCTTAAGCGGTCCATGTCTGACGGGTGGAGGCCGAGTTGTTCGGGAGTTTCGCGGTAGTGCTGCACTATACTCGAATCTGTTTGAGCTTGTGGGATGCCTAGATCTGACCATAGTCGCACTATTTCTTCCGCTATTGTTTGCACAACGTTGACTCGCTTGTTGTACTCGTCGTAGACACGTGTAAACTCGTCGTCCAGTGTTGTAACGTAAGAAGGTGAGAGATCGAAGCTAGGAGGGCAAGAAGTGCTGTTGGTAGGAGGTAGCTTGATTTTGACAAAGGAGGATTCCAGATGGGATGAGTAGGATTCGAGTGCTTGAACAAGCTTCTTGACCTGCTCGAATCGTTCGCGATGCAACCGACTGATGGTATTAAATTTCTCTTTGAGGTCGCGTAGACAATCGACGAGCGGGTAGGTGATTTTCATGTCCTGTGTATTGAGGTTGTAGCTGAAATCTCTCTCATCCTCCAAGGAACTCTCCATCTGCTTGATTGTGGTGATGATGTTCGAGGCCTCGTCTGTCAACTTGTTCTTCTCGCTATCCACTGTTAGTCTTGTGTAGGAAGACGGCAGGTAGGGCGACTTACGAGTTAGCGAGTCGTAGCTGATTGTTGAGAGTCTCGGACAGAGCGGTGAAAAGCTGTGGTACGTCAACACATCATCCATGTACAATAGAGAAGGGAGTGCTAGCATACCTCTGTCTCTCTCGATTCGCGCTCATTTCGGGCAACACCGATCTCGTCGAATATTGAATGCAATTGACCTATTATGGTCGTGACCTGAGTCTGTAAAAAGCTCGTGTCCATCATGGAGTCGTCGAAGCAAGGTCATTCGGTAATTGTTGATTAGAGCTGGTGGCAGTGGTGCAACTGCCCAGCAGTCGCTGATTTCTAGGTTTCAAGTATAAAGCGGAGGAACGTGTGTTTCGAGTGAACAAATGAGTGAAAGATAGGATACACGGCTTGCTGAATGCGAATAGTTTAGGGATTCGGTTACACTCATGCACGGTAGCGGGTAAGTAGAGAGGCCTTGGAAATGTATTGTCTGTTGGCACAGCAACCGTACAACGCTCTGCACTAATTAGTACTTCATCCTTATCGATTGCATATCGATTGCCTGTCTGCCAGGAATAACGTAACCCGCAGTCACTGTTAAACACGCGCAGGCAATCACAAGTACCTACATGTACTCTTGCTCTGCGCTTGCATACCTATCACATAGAGCACCAGACGGTTGTCGTTGAACAAACACTTCTCTTCCATCTACATCTACCGAGTTCGTGCTCTTTACTGATTAATCTCCGCAAGATGTCTACAAGTACAGCACAGCGCGGCTGGGAAGTAGAGAATGAAATCATCACTGTCGATCCTGAGAAGAATGCTCTGTACACCTTACCAGAGCCTACGGCATACAAGAAATTGACCGAAGACACGAGACCATGGAAAGATGATCCAAACTATTTCACCGATGTCCGAATATCCGCCCTCGCCCTGCTTAAGATGACTATGCATGCTCGATCCGGAGGGTCAATCGAAATCATGGGCTTGATGGTCGGTTATGTTTCTGGAAGATCCTTTGTTGTCACCGATGCATTCAGATTACCCGTTGAAGCTACAGAGACACGAGTGAATGCGCATGAGGAGGCATATGAATACATGGCCACTTTCCCACAGTTCTCAAGACAGACGGATAGACAGGAAAATCCCATTGGCTGGTACCACTCACATCCTGGTTATGGCTGCTGGCTCTCAGGTATCGATGTTGGCACACAGAAGACCTGGCAGCAAGGCCACACTCCATTTGTTGCAGTTGTGATAGACCCTGATCGAACCATCTCCGCAGGTAGGGTTGAAATCGGTGCTTTTAGGACATATCCAGACAACTACCGACCCTCAGATCAGAAAGTACAAGAGGACGGCTTCCAGGCAATTCCGACCGGCAAGATTGAAGACTTTGGTGCTCACGCCAACGACTATTATTCTCTTGACATTCATCATTTCAAGTCGTCGCTTGACCAGCAGTTGATTGACTTGCTCTGGAACAAATACTGGACCTCGACTCTCTCACAGTCTCCTCTCTTCACCAACGCAGAATATGCTAAGCAACAGATCGCCGACCATGCTATCAAGCTGAGAGAAGCATCAACAAAGCTCAAACAGGGCGCTGTAATCGGTCCACGCCGCACTGCTGCCGAGCTTGCTTCCTCCGCAGACAGCAAGACAAATTTAAAAGTCCTTCCGGAGAAGTCGATCGAGCAAGTAGTGAAAGGGGGAAACAAAATTAGTCAAGAAGCCATAGCCGGTCTGTTGGCCAGTGACGTCAAGAACAAACTCTTCATGGGTGTTGTGCAGGAAGCAAGAGTCGCTGCTGCTAGTGCTCAAGCTATTAGTGCGGCCGTGGGTGGTGGTGCTGCACCAACTTGAGCAACACACTTTACACATTGTCGATGGTGACCACTACGAAGTGACATGCTATTCGGTTCCAGAGCTAGTACTGGGAGTGCTGCAATAATTGTGTCGAGTTTTGCAGTCGTGGTACAAAAGCCAAGCCACGTTCACAGCAGGCTTACATATGCTGCTAAGTGCGCATCTTTGCTTGCCTCAACTTGACTTCAATCGACACAACTCGAGAGCAGATGTGGAATATGGTCAGCTCAACCAGAATCCTATTGGCTAAAGACTTGATTTGAGACACGGTCAATCTGCTGGATCAAGCCGGTCGGTCCTCCACTTGCTTGAGCGTGGATAGGTGTACAACGAGGGGGAACCTCTACACAAATGGACAAATGACAAGCTACGACGGCAGCCTCTGAAACTCCCAAAATATCATCACCTTTCAAGCCATGCAGTATTCACTAATGCTGATTCCTCACGTCCTTTACTACGTTTTGAATTTCTTTTGGTTTCTATAAAGATCGAGTACAGTTTTCCTTTGTTGGATTGTGAAGCGGCTGAACTATTGCCTAGCACCTATTCTTGGTCTGTCGTGCCATTACCATATTCGACAACATGATGACATTACACAGAGCGTCCACACAGGCCGTTTTCGCATTACATATCTAAAGCGTTTCATCAACCTGCCCGTCCTGGCGATGTCAACGAGTACTTTAGGTCGATTACGGCCTTCAACAGCACTAGTTCCTGGTTAGTATTGTACTGCTTGCCTGCGCTATCACCATATTTGATCAAGGCCGGAGCTTTGACAATCTCCACATACAGAGGAGGCATTTGTTGAGCTGTATTGCCGTCCAAGAATTGTCCATGTTCATCGTCCTCTTCCATACTACTTGGATCGAAACCACGGGGGTTGTTATGACCGTATGGATTCCAGAAGCAACAACCTGCCTCTTGTTGCGACAAGATCAGATCAAGATCGACCGGTCTGCGTACGATAGTCTCGAGGGTAATTAATTGTCTTTATGCTACCATTCGGCTTGTCATTACCGAATGCTATCGTCACCCAAGGGTCTCAATGACTTCAGGTCCGACTTGACCTCCTTCAAAGTACTCATTGTAGCCTCATCTACGCATTCTGTGTGTGCTAGACCTGCTACTACTCGGCATGTCTCTGCCCGCTATGGAAGGTAGACACTGTCGGGATTTTTGCCTAGCACATCGGAGTCGGTCACTCGTGTACAGTTTGCAGCGGCCAAGCACTTACTTACTGTCACGGACGAGCTAATCAAGACTAATAATGGTTTTATACACTGGCATTCTTTATCCCCTGGTCCAGCATGGTGGTGCACGCAATGACCGCCAGTTCAGACAAGCCGATTGAAGACATTCGTTCCTCAGCAACCTCATCCAGAGGTAACCCTGCAACAAGACCTGCAAATTATGATTTGAGTCTTCCTTCAAGTACATCTTCGAATCCAATACAACTGTCCTGAACCACTGATCTTGTCTGCCCTGCTGCGATTTGCGAGACGAGACTGTTCTTAGGGATTGTGCTACTATGTGGCCTACGACCTGCTTATTGAGTGTATGTTACGTATTACAACATTAACAGAATATCGACATGAAATCCCACTGTTGACATAATATCGAAGCAGGTCGAACCATGTCAACATACGGTGATGTTCCACTACATACATAGTACGCAGGTACGTTCCATCATCATTGAAAATTCATATGCTTTCGATATGTAATCCAAATAACGTCAGAATATCAAGTAAATAAATACGTACGTAATGTTAGAAGAGTTTGCAGTCTACGTACGTATTTCAACGACCAACAGCTGTCAACTTTTGAGGTACGGTAAGCATGTCGCGTATATCTCCGACAGGACTTGGGGAGATCTCCGGGGATGGACTTGAGGATATACGTATGTACTGAACTGTACTATACGTACGTGCTTATGTATGTACTTTGCCACTGTTCTACATACACCTTGTCAAGTGACGATTCTGTGAAAGCATGATCGATCACTGTTTACGTACATACGTATGTACGTACGTAAGTACCTCAACACCTCTCGAAAACACGGTATAGACCTTTTAAATTAGCAATCTCGACGACGCCTCTTAACATGCCTTTTGTTGCGAGTAGTCGTGATCGGATGGCGGGGAAGAGGACATGTTCGAGTGCGTGTTCGATTTCTTGTCTTCGTTTTGTTGTATATGCATCTTCTTCTCCAGTCTCAGCGGCCTGCACCGTCTGTTTCGGGGGTGTTTGCTTTGACGGGGTCTGCTCTTCCTCTGGATTTTCGTTGTCGGCCATTTCGGTGTCTGGATCGTCTGGCTCGGCTGTTGAAGGGTGTGTTGTGGAGGAGCTGTCTTTGGTTGAGTGGGTGTTGTCACTGGATTTGACTTTCAATTGTGGCAGTCGTTCTGGGACGTAGAATGCTGCGAGTTCTGTGAGAAAAGTGCGGAAACACTCTTGTTCATCTGCCCAGTTCACGAACGGTCCTAGCCTAAGTAAAAATGTTGGTAGCTTCGCCATACACGGCATATAGTTCTTGATGAGCAGCGGAATGGTCAGTATATTGCCATCGTCATCAATTTCGAGACTGAAGTATTCTTTCAACATTTCCCGCCGACTGAACACCTGCTGGTAGACCTTCTCAGCGATCACCTCAGCAGACAACCCCATCAAAGACTCATCAGTTTGGACTTCCAAATCAGCAGCGATATTGAGGACTTCTTTGAGGTGCAGTGGTGGTGAGTTTTGTGATGCTAGTTGGATGGCACCAAAATTTCCAAAGTCAGTAAGACCAATTTGATAGAAGAGTTCATTGGAGATCATGCCATAATCAACGAGGTAGAGATTGACCCCGGATTGCATGGCTGCAAGGCGGCGATGCGGGTCGACAAGACCGACGTAGGTCAGAGAGGCAAAGGTTTCAGTAAGAGGAGTGTGAAGAGCATCGCGAATAGAGGCACGTAGATGTTTGATAGAAGTCAATTTTATTGGAACTTGAGTCCTGTCGGTGGTCATGTAGCTCAGACCATTAGAAGAGTTGACGTTAGCAGCCGAAGCGTTAATTGATCCAAGATCCGATATGGCTGTTTGGTCAACGGATGTGGACGGAGTTAGTGCTGGCGGCAGCATTGATGTTATTTTGCGTAGTTTCGAGTCTGTACGGATGAGGTTGTTCTCGTATGGTCGTTTCGAGGCCGGCGTGCGCGGGTGATGATTTGGAGAGGAGTCATCTCTCAGCTGGGAATCATCAGGCTGGGGCTCTCGTCGATTGATAGATCCCGGGTTGGAATTGATGGTTGGAATAAGGGTTTGTGTTCTGAAGGTTCTGCTTTTGTCGACTTGAGTGAGACGCTCACGAATTTCTGCGCAGACGAGATCGATAACTTCGTCTTCGCTGAGGAAGTGAACTTCTCGCTTTGTTGGGTGTACGTTGACATCAACTCTGGCAGGGTCGATTTCTAGGCTGAGGTAGACAAATGGGTGGCCACCTTTGGGCAGGAAAAGCTGATAAGCTTGTTCAACAGCTTTCTTAACCGCCGACGACTCGACTGAGCGGTGATTGATGAAGAGCAGGATTGTGGTACGTTTGGCGCTATGATTAGCATTACTGCAGTATCCCGATGCCTTGAATCCCCATTTCTCATTCTCGGTCTTGAATTCGATCAACTCCTTGGCGACGGCGGCCCCATAGGCTTGCTTGATCCTATCACTTTTGCTGGAAGCTGCCGCAACCGTGAAGCCAGCGCCTGCCTCGCCATGTTTCTTAATTGAAAATGCTACATGTTCACAATGCACGGCATAGCGTGTGACAGTATCCAAAATCTTAGTATATTCTTCGCTGGGTGATCGAAAAGCACGTCGTCGGTTAGGTATATTGTAAAAGAGATCTTCCACCGTGATTTGTGTTCCTGGTCGTCCAGCTGTAGGTTTGGGATCAGGGCTTTGGCCGGGTTTCGCTGGTATTAGCTTGCCGTCTTGGTAAAATGCTTGCCAGGCACAGCTCGAGCCGGCTGTCTTGGTAGTAACTTTGAGATGGGCGATGTGGCTGATGCTGGCCAACGCCTCTCCTCGAAAACCATATGTACCAATTGACAGTAGATCATCGAAGGCTTTCAGTTTTGAAGTGGTGAAGCGTTCGCAAAGTATAGCAAGATCATCCTTCTAGCCCAGAATTAGGGACATAGTCCAGGCAAGCTGAGTGACTGACCTCAATTCCATGACCATTATCCGTTATTTGGAGTAGTTTGAGTCCACCTTCTTTGACCAGGATCTCGATGGCGGTTGAGCCAGCATCAATCGAATTCTCCATCATTTCCTTCAAAGCATTCATTGGGGCAACGATGATTTCACCGGCAGCAATCTTGTTGACGACATCTGGATCTAACGGCTTGACAGAACATCAGCTGGTTGTCGACCTGCCAATCAAGCTGAGGACGTGCCTTAATACGTCGAGGAGCGCCGGCTGGTAAGCCAGCTTCCGAGGCAGTTCTCTTCGTGCCTCGAGGTTCAGCATTATCTGTATCCATCGGAAGCGGCGTTATCACAGTACAAAAGGGCCCTCTGATGGATGTGTAAAAGTATCATGGACAAAACTAGAATTAGATGACTTGTTCTTACACCTTCGCCGGTGGCGCTTACCTAAACCTTGAAGATCTCCATGTGAAACGGCTTCATCATGTCACGTGCTTCATCAACCTTCCAGGGTTAACCACGAGATTGGCAATAATGTTTTCACTTGCGCCACACCACAGTTCTTTTCGATTCTTTATAGAGGTCACTCACGAGCTCGACGTGTAGTGAATTTAGTAGTGTTTCACAGCTGACACACGATTACTTGTGTGGGGATATAGTCGACGACCCAAACAACGATCCTAATCAGAACGATGTCCAGAAACCTATCCGTTCGACTAATTTCTCGTGTCATCACAGCTGTGATCGAAATGATGAGAGGGCTATCTGGGCGAGGTGTACATTCTTGACCTGATCTTGTATAGACTCTATATATCTGTCCACTTAATCCTTTGTTCCATCATTATCCCAAGATAGCACTCCAATCCTGCTTTTTGATCCAGTCCTTCTCACTTCCCAGGTTCAGATTGACGCCCAAGCCTTCCGGCGTAATCGTACCTTCCTCTTTCTTCCCATACCCAAACTCCTTCATATATGCAAATGTATCCGCAAACTGCAGATTCAGGGACTCTGGCATTCCCTCCAATTTTTTGTCATACTGAACCCGTGCCTTTTCGCCAGTCACCTGCTCGAAGTCTCTCACAAAATCCGCAAATTGGATCAGCCCTCGCTGCACCTGGACGTATTTTCCTGCAGGGATTTGGTCAATAAGTGCCTGGACAACTGGACCTGTATCCTCTGCGGCTGCGACGAAAGGCCATGGCCTCTCCGAGCCTTTCCTGCTACCGAGCACTTCGAAAACAGCCTCACCTGTTTTAGTGTCTTTGTACGGTTTGAACAGTGGAAGTGTCACATAGTTCTCGAGGTAGGCGCCCATTTCAATCAGCGATGTCTTTCCCCACAGCTCGGGATACGTAGACTTGAGGTACTCAACAGCGATGGCTTTTGAATCGAAGTGATATGCGTGAGTGTATTTTCCTTGTGATTTTTTCGAGACATGAGGGAGGGTACTGAAGACAAGACGTTCGAGTGTAGGAATTGTGGAGGCGACATCGAAAACATTCCGGGCTTGTTGGGCCTCGAGGGTGCAGGCATATTGGTTGATCGATTGGTCTGGTGGAAGGCGAGCTGAGTGCGTGGAAGGGTCTTGGTAGATTGACATCCAGTCTGTGACAGCAAAGATCGAAGTTGCATCTTGAAAGGCATGTGCGAGAGACGTGGGATCAGAGAGGTCCGCAGAAACGAGTTCAATGCTGGACGATTTCGAGGCCAGTGATTGAGCTTTGGATGAGTTTGGGTTGCGTGTTACCGCACGGATGCGATAGGTAGAGTCGGAGAGGAAGGTATTGAGGACGCTGCCCCCCTGGGCGCCTGTCGCCCCGACTATAACGATGAGTTTTTGAGTGGAGGAAGCCATTTTGCCGAGATGAAGTTGGTCTTTGTACTGGTAAATGGTCGCTGCGCAGTGTCTAGCAAGAGCTATTTACTGCGAATATGCGTAGATTCTTAGCGGCTTCTTCACCATTTATAACCAATACCAAATAACCATGTCTTCGAAGCACATGCCATTGCCTAAACAGACCATAGACCAGTCGCCGTCATTATCATCATCATCATCATCACGCATTATGCCCCCTATGTGAGTTCTCGTCCTCCTCCAGTACGGTATTGCTGACAAAGGATTTCCGTGATTCGGCCGAATTTCCCGTGAATTAGTCATCCTTCCCGCAGCTCCTACATTCTAAACAACAGTTGAGCAAATCAGAGCTCCAGATTGCGTGTCGTAGCTCTGCGACTTACTGTGTCTCTCAACCTGTGAGGTCGCCTTGATTTCTGGTGTTGTCGCCTCGAAGCCATAATCATAAAGGTGAAGCTGTAGCTCAAGATTACCAACAGTGGGGAAAATTAAATTCACGGACCAAGAGTACATGGTTCATCCCCGGTCTGAGCTCGTCGGCACCGGAAAGATGTCGTGATCTGCTTACAAGCTTCTTGGTTGCAAGCGAAAACAGATATATTACCATCGGGCTTGCAAGAAAAGCTAGGCCTGTCAGTAGTATGTCACCTGGTTTCGTTGGCGTAGCCAGAGCTTTGCCAGTGTGGCCATGGATAGGTCGTCCTTGCTTTAACACCTTCGACGTACCAGCGCAAAGCTATTCTGCTGCGTTAAGGTGCCTGCTTGGATGTCGCACCTACCTACCTGTTCAAACTCAGGGTGAACATACACCTAGCAAAAGTCAGTTCAGCATTCGATCGACATGTCTACGGGCACATGCTACCGTACCTTATCCATCCAGGCAGCATTCTTGGCGCCGAGACCTTTCCGCGATTAGTGTATTCCAAGGAATTGACCACCCGCGAATCGAATAGCTGAAACCGGTGCACGGGATCCATCTAATAGGGTTCGTATTCGTATTTCTGTTATCGCATTCCGGACACGGGTTTTGTTGCACCCGGACTCCTCGACTTCACTACAAATCATCCCCCTATCGGCCGAGTAACATTAAATCGGGTCTTTCTGCGCCCGTGATAAACCTCTCGCACTGGTCATAGATTTCAGAATCTGTTCTCATGTCGAATAGTTAGGGTATTCGACGGTGTTATATTGGAAGTATTGAGGCGCATCGTATTGGCCTTCTGACATATCTGTTCAGGCACCAACATTAGCCCAAATCAGTACTCCTGTCAAATACTGTGGTCGTGCTGACCTATACCATCTTCGACTTCAATCAATCTAGATCCAGAGACCAAGCCAAGACCACGGCAGGACGCAATGGCAGAGGCGGGAAAGTTGCAGAATCTTTCATCATCGTCAAGTGAGACTGAAGCTGTTTCCATGACACAACTACAGCCCGAAAAAGCACAGGATGATTTTACCGAGCAAGGAATTTCAGAAAAGCCAACACTAGACAAAACCCTGTCCCGCAAATCACTACAACGAGCGCGAACAAACTCAAGCATCAAGTTCGATGCTGGTCCTGAGAACGACAACGATGTCGAGTATCCTCAAGGCCTAAAACTAGGTCTTATCACTCTCTCCATTTGTCTGGCAGTCTTTCTGGTGGCCTTGGACAATACTATCATCGCCACCGCCATTCCCAAAATAACCGACCAGTTCAACTCCTTAAGCGATGTTGGCTGGTATGGGTCATCTTATCTGCTGACGACTTGTGCGTTACAGCTCTTCTTTGGCAAGTTAGTTTCACCACCTCCCAGTTGTTGATTGTTCGAGACTGACCTCGATAGGCTTTACACTTTCTATTCCATCAAATGGGTCTTCCTAACCTCGATACTCATTTTTGAAGTTGGCTCAGCTGTGTGTGGTGCTGCTCCAACCTCGAAAGCTTTGATCGTCGGCCGTGCCATTGCTGGACTTGGCTCTTCAGGTCTCTTCTCAGGTTGTATGGTCATCATCGCATACACTGTCCCTATCGTGAGACGGCCTGCATATATGGGCATTATTGGTGCCATGTACGGGATCGCCTCTGTTGTAGGACCTCTACTTGGTGGTGCTTTTACCGACGGGCCTGGATGGCCTTGGTGCTTCTACATCAACCTCCCTCTTGGTGCTATCACAATAGCAGTCATCGCATTTTTCTTCAAATCACCCCAGCGGAAGCAAGAGCAGAAAGTACCATTTCCCGAACGTGTCAAACAACTGGACCTGGGCGGAACTGGCCTCTTTATTGTTGCGGTAGTGTGTTTACTACTCGCCCTTCAGTGGGGAGGATCTATTTATCCATGGAGCAATTGGCGGATTATTCTCCTCTTTGTCATCTTCGGTATACTTATCACCGCCTTCCTTGGCTTACAATGGTATATGGGTGACTACGCTACTGTCCCATTCAGGATTATTAGTCAACGCAGCGTGGCCGCGGCATGCGCCTGGGCGGTCTGCGTAGGTGGTGCATTCTTTGTTCTGATATACTGGATTCCAATTTGGTTCCAGGCAATCAAACAAGCGTCCGCTCTGAAGTCCGGCGTCATGCTCATACCTATGATCCTCTCGCTGGTCTTGGCAAGCATCATCGGTGGAATTCTCACAACAAAAATTGGCTACTACAATCCTTTCTACATCGCTTCTTTCATTTTCTCCAGCATTGGCGCTGGCTTACTCACAACATGGTCAACCAATACAGGAGCATCAAAGTGGATTGGCTACCAGATTATCTATGGCTTGGGCATCGGCTTTGGAATGCAACAGCCAGTCGTGACTGTGCAGGCTGTCCTTCCTCTGAAAGACATACCTGTGGGCAGTGCGATGGTCACATTTTTCAACATCTTCGGCGGGTCATTGTTCGTTTCCGCTGCCCAGAACATCTTCAACAACCGGCTCATCAGCGAACTAGTGAAGAATGTACCTGGAGTGGATCCCCAAATTGTTACTCATGTTGGTGCGACCAACTTGGCCCGGACGGTTGCTCCTCAGTTTCTCGATGGTGTGCAGAGATCTTACAACACTGCCCTAACACAGACCTGGTATGTATCTGTGGCACTGTCTTGTGTCTCGGCAATCCCAGCGCTTCTTATAGAGTGGAAGTCGGTCAAAGGACTACAACCTGGCGCTGCTGCCGCTGCTTGAACAAGGCCATAGAAAAACATTCTGTTCTTCTGGTTCTTGAGCGGTCGCTTAATTTGGCAAGGATTAGACTTGTGAAGACATTGATTGTTGCAAATGTGCATTCTGCGGTTATCTTGGACGAGTTCTATTAGCACTCTCATCTCATCCTGGTTGCGAACAGACCAATTCATATACCTCCCTATATCTGTGTTTGATCCTGGGTGCTCCTACAATCTCCTCCGTCCATGCTACGCAATCGAAGGGTGTTCCCACCCACTTCAACGCTCAACTATCTACTATATCGATACATCTTCTTAGGTGTATGGTGTTTGACCTTTTATTACACTGGAGTAGAGGTCATCAAATCCTCAAAGTTATACCTTAGCATAGTCAATGCTCCCAAGTGCTCGTGCAAAGCCATTCTGGGCCCTGCTTATAATCAGTGAGTAGAATATGTTCAATGGAGGAAGGGCATCCCACGGTGCAACGTCACCTTGCCCAGGGCCACCTTGCTGTAGAGATGGAGGTGGATTTCACGCGAACGTATCCATTTTGGCGGCTAAGAAAGGGAAATGAAACCAGCATCAAACTCACTCACTCACGCCATCAACCTCGTCCGGCTACTCTTATCATCAACAGCTTTCGTGCATGCTGTTGAGAGACCAGACCACACCGGACCATATCAGACTCTACGATGAACTCGAGCCGACAAAAACCATGTGGCATCCTATCATGTGGCTTGTTTGCAGCTTGCCGCTATTCAGCCACGATCCAATTCTAATGCTCACAGACCACACGCACCAGGATGCGTAGCTCGCGCAGCGACGAGGGACTGGAACAGTTGAAGACTGAGAGCATCTACCTATGAGTCTAGAATTGACTTTGAGATAGCCTTAAAGAATTTCTAGTGTGCTGTATTCATCGGCTCGCTAATTCAAGAAAGTCGATCAGTCTATTTGATGCGCCGAGAGATCTGGCCACGATACCAAGCAACGCCTTCATGCAATGATCTCAGCTGAGTCCGCCACGCCTTTGCAGCTTTGTCTCATGTTCTCTTTTTTTATCTTGTGCGCTTGTCTCTGCGCAGATTTGCACTTCTAGCATACAATCCACTGAATACAACCATCAAGATGATTGACCCAAGCACTATCGCGACTCTCCTCACTGGTGTCCTCGCCATAGTGGCCGCGCTAGCAACTGCCTACATGTCCGGATGGAACGAACCACGTACTGAGCGGCGTAAGAATCAAAAGGCACTTGCTCGACACGTCGTGCCTCTCCTCATCGCGTCTTGGGATCTGGCCAACTGGTTCTATGACATATTGGAAGACTCCAACTACAGTCCTCAGCGATGTCAAGCGTACGGCAACGAGTGGAACAGTCGATTCACGTGATATTTACTTGGACAATACTTCGCTGGCGTCCATATTCTGCGAGTAAAGACGCATTTTCTGGCGCACATCAGAGGCAGCTAGGAGATGCACTTAAAAAGCTTCTCTGGAAGATTCAGGATGAATTGATATCTATGAACTATGAAGATCGAGAGAGCTTGGAGATGCGCTGGTTCGAGGGTGATATACTGGCAGTACAGGAACATGTGACTGAAGCATGCGATCTTAATGGTGATGGTGTCAAGGGAGAGATGAAACCGATTGACCGGGTCGATTTTCAGAAGAAGTACGCGCCCAGAGGACCCGACAACCCTGAGTCGCCTGAACTGAGTGAGATTTTCGGCCTGTACGAGACTGAATTTCAGCGGATCATCTATCGTCGATTTAAGCACTTGTACTCAACGAGGTGGACGATGCAAGTCAATCCCCAGGAGCTTGAGCTGGAAACCCCAAGCCGGGGCGATAGAGCTACCATTGATGGATATCTTGAAGAAGAAAGGGTCATCGAGAAGGAGTTCAGAGACAAACCGAACGCGAGGCTGGTGATACCAGACCACCGAATCCGACGTCTCCAGCACCTTCTAAGCGACCTTGTGGTGCTGCTCGACGAAGCGTCCAGAATGAAGTTCAACCGGCCTACGCGCAGACATGGTGCTAGCGATAGCGTGCCTTGCGACTGTCACTCGATTCACTGTAACCCCGAGCAGAAGGACTTTCAGCACCGGCAACTCGATAAGATCAACTCAGGATACACGACTCGTCCTTATCTAGCGCGTCGAACACCAACTTGGTCAAGTACACTCACTCGCAAGAAGACGAAGGAGTAGGAGCATGACCAGTCCATAGTAGAGTGCTGAATGAAAATTCTGTGGAGACGCAAAAATTGCCGAGCTCATACTATGCCCCGTGGAAGTGTCACGCTGCCCTATCTTAGTACCAGCTCTCCGCCCTTATGCATCATCATCTGGTATATCAGAAGCATCAGGACGCTTAGAACACCTTGTCGCCAAAGATTAGCAGTGCTACAAGACAGAAGTTGGCGACCATTTTGAAGATATAAATGTGTGCTTTATCGCACTCTTCCGATACCCTACGACTAGGACGAGTCTTCACGCTTTGAGACTTGTATAACTGTAATGTCAGTAAAGTTTCCAGGGATGATGCTTTGGGATACTTTAGGGTGAAGAACCCGGAGAATTCTGTTCATCCCTGTTTCAGCTGCTCCACAACCTAATCTCGTTCCAGAGCCACGCCGGAAAAGCTCTCCGTGGCTGCTTGTGAACAACATCAGCACTTCCAAGATGCCGTTGGTACTACAATACAGTACTGTACCTAGCTTTGGTAGCTCCGGATGTGAACAACCTCTTTCAGCCATTCCCCAGAAATGTCGCTCGTTTGTGGATACAAGCCGTCAGCGGCTGCACAACACGTCTTAAAAACCCCGAGGATGCAATTTCACGTCCTGGCCTCTGCGACGTATATTTTACAGTGCAGGTCCCGGTTCCCTCAATTGAGTTCCTTGTAATGGAGACTGTCGCAATACTAGAAGTGGGTGAGATCGACCTCCTGAGAGTGATCCATGGATTTGTGATATCTGCCATATAACATGGCTACGGTCGCCGCATGCGAACCGCTGGCTCGTCTGAGTATGTTGTAGGTGTCAATCTCACTTGTTTTCCTTCACTCCTAACCGTTGGGCGATACGCCCGTCCGTTCTTTTTGACCTAACATGTACACTCCTTTGAAATTGGCCGCTTTGGCCTTGCCATTTTTGGCTGCAGCACGACGCGATACAGCACGACGAGACGCTCTGCAATACAAGCGAGATAATGTCACCACTACAAGTATCATCACATCAGGCACAGACATAGTTGCGCAAGTCAATTCTGCACTTGGCGACATCTTGCCAAGCGCAATAAACAGCGAGACCTTGCTCGACAGTACCCTCGCCAACATCCGAGCTCAATTGTCCGAAGACAACGAACTCGAGGCCACGTTCGCGGGACTTTTCCAGGCTATCGTCGCGACTTACACCCCCACTAGCATTGCCGATGAACTGACACGAGTTGGAAACCTCTTGAACAACGGTACCATTGGCAACAGTACCATCTACAACGCCGCAGAAGCTCTGCTCAATGGACTCGCCGTGACAGATCTGACAGTCAATGTCTTGGGTGGCTATCTCAGTGGCGGAAACTCAATCAATAATGCCAATTCACCGCCTCCAGACACGATCTATCCAAAGAAATCACCACAAGATGCACCTTACACCATTAGTGAAGCACAACTTCTCGCAGCTATATATGTCCCACCAACATTCACGTATGGTCAAAAGCGAGCAATACTGTTTGTCCCTGGTACTGGTGCCTTTGGATACGTGAATTTCATTTCGAACCTTGGAAAGCTGTTCGGCGATGCTTATGACCCGGTATATCTCAACGTGCCAGGTGCTATGTTGAACGATACACAGATTAATTCGGAATATATTGCATATGCTATAAACTATGTTGGCTCTATCACTCAAAACCCGAACAATCTAGCTGTCATTCCTTGGTCGCAAGGCAATCTGGATACCCAATGGGTGTTCCAATACTGGCCATCGACTCGACCTGTTGTTACCGACTTCATCAGTGCATCAGCCGACTTTCACGGAACCACTCTTGCCTACTTGCTCGATCCTGCTTTGGTCAATCCTCCGCTACCCCCCGGTATCATCCAGCAAGAATATGACAGCAATTTCGTGCTGACCCTCCGTTATGGAGGTGGCGGCTCACCTTACGTGCCCAGCACAAGTGTACACAGCATCACTGACGAGATTGTCCAACCGCAATACGATCCGTATGCCTCTGCCAACTACAATACATTGGATCTGCCTGGTACACCAAACACCAGTCCTACCTGTCCAGTTACACGCAATATTTCGTATACCAACAATCAAATTCAAACCATTTGCGCTGGATATCCTGCTGGTGCTCCTTACACACACGAAGGAGTGCTTTACCATCCTCTCATGTATGCACTAGCGCTTGATGCTCTAGAAAATGACGGACCAGGCCAACTCAGTCGAATTGACATACCTACAGTTTGCAGTCAGCTCGTTGCGCCTGGTCTGAGCTTGGATGATGTCTTGGCTACGGAAGGTCTCGTTCCTCTTGCGTTTTTGAATATTCTTCTATACCCACAGCCGGTCACGACTGAGCCCCCGGTCATGCAGTACGCAGTGCAAGCCAATGCCGCGGTTTGTGCTAACACGACGAACGCCACGACCACTACGACCACCAGCGCTACCAAAACATTGACCACGACAAGCTTGACAACGACCTTGTCCAACGTGACCGCCTCCACCACATCATCAAGTACTACAACAACGTTCAGCAACTTCACAACTACTAGTACAACGACGAGCTCCACATCGACAAGCTCGACAACAGTAACAGGCTCGACAACAGGCTCGACAACAGGCTCGACAACAGGCTCGACAACAGGCTCGACAACAGCAAGCTCTACAACAACGACAGCCTCGACATCGGCAAGTTCGACGAGGACGAGCTCTACCACGAATATGACTAGCACCACAGGTACAGGAAACACAACTACAAGTACGATCTCTCAAACGAATACCGGCACGATAGCAAGCTCTGGCTCGACAACCACATCAACGAACAGCTATTCTGGACATCACTACAGTGACATAACTACGGCATCTGACAGCTTGACGACTGCCACACCCCCACCCGCAAGTACCGTCACGTATACATCCGATGGTGAGGTCTACGTCAAGGTTAGATCAACAGTAGTCGTTTGGGCGGACTGTGGTTGCTCGCCGACTGGTGTTAGTGGCATAACCACGACAATACTTAGTGCTAGTAGCTGGTGAGCATGGGCTAGCAATTGAAAGGTCGTCCGATTCAATGACCCAGATCTTCTACCAGAGATGAACACAATCTAAGGATTTGACTGTAACCTGTTTTTACCTATCATGTAGTATAATAAGTAATTTCAGACTCAGAGTATCTGAACCGATCGCAAGACCGAAGATACATATCTTGGCTGAGCTTATCATTTGGCCTAATACTATTACCGTGAGCAAGACCTTATGCTGTCACCTCCACATAAACAACGTTATACTTGCAAATAGCTGAGCCTTACCCAATTCGGGTCACATTACTTGGCGCATGGGCATCACATGTCTGATCGTGATAGCGCAGCCTGTCAATGTATGATAACAACGGTACCTGGCATCATATGGACTTTTTGGTGACATTTCACGTGCAGCAAGCATAGTCTCGAATTGCAGGCAATGCTACCAACATTTCACTGGCAATATGTTCCGTAGCAGGGTTAGGTCATTGGCTATAATCTGAGACTATAGCAGCTTCGCCAAAATCTGCAAACCACGCAGTCATGGCTATGAATTTTGTTACCTTCAACCAGGACTATAGCCACCTGGCTGTAGGTGAGTCGCGGCAGCTGTGGGCATTAAACAGTGCTGATTCCGATAGGAACGTCTCGGGGCTTCCGGCTGTTCACGACTGAACCTTTCGCCAAAACATACGAGACAAAGGAGGGGAATATTGCGATGGTCGAGGTGCTCTTTTCCTCGTCCTTGGTAGCATTGGTCCTGTCCCCTCGAAGACTTCATATCAAGAACACCAAACGAGACTCGTTGATATGCGAAATGACCTTTGCGACGTCGATCCTTGCGATCCGGATGAATAGGAAACGGTTGGTGGTTGTGCTGGAAGATCAGGTGTACATGTACGACATTCAAAATATGAAGCTGCTCTACACCATCGAGACATCTCCCAACCCTGCCGCGATATGTGCTCTGTCTCCATCTGCTGAAAACTGCTACCTAGCATATCCTCTACCACAGAAAGCAGCCTCAGCACCCGCGCATGTTCCTCCCAATAGTACTCATATTTCTCCAACGTCTGGCGAAGTTTTGTTATTTGACGCTGTCAAGCTCGAGGCTATCAATGTCGTGGAAGCTCACAAGTCACCCCTTTCATGCATAATCTTTAATAGCGAAGGCACCATCATGGCAACAGCATCAGACAAGGGAACAATCATCAGAGTATTCTCCATACCAGATGCACACAAACTATACCAATTCAGAAGGGGTTCAATGCCATCCAGAATTTACAGCATGGCTTTCAACATCACGTCTACTCTATTGTGTGTTTCTTCGGCTTCCGAGACCATCCATATCTTCAAGCTCGGAGCAAACAACATGGCTACAGGTGACGAACCAACCTCACCGATAGGGCCAATCCCAACCACGCCTCAAAGTTTGAGACGGATAGACTCAAACTCTTATTTCGCTGGTGACGACGACGACGAAGAACAAGAAAACCCATCCGCACTATCCGCCAGAAAACCAAACGGCAGCTTTATGGGCATGATTCGGAGGACATCACAAAGTGTTGGAACAAGCCTAGCAAGTAATTTTGGAGGCTACCTCCCGAAAGGTGTTACCGAAATATGGGAACCATCCCGTGACTTTGCATGGCTTCGGCTGCCAAAACCTGCCTCGGGTCAATCAGTTGGTCCTGTTCGTTCTGTCGTGGCCATGTCAAGCAATTCACCGCATGTCATGGTCGTCACAAATGAAGGCGGTTTTTACGTCTTCAGCCTCGACCTGGCCAAAGGAGGGGAGGGAAACCTGGTCAAACAATATTCGGTCTTGGATATTAACGACAAGATTACAGGGTTTGCGAATGATTACTAATTGCATACACTACATGAAAATTCAATATTAGCGATGGCGTTAAAGCGATTTCGCAAAACTGCTGAATGAGGGAAAGATAGAAGCAAATGGTGTCAGGAGTTTCATACAAGAAAAGATAAGTTCCACTCGCTTCTCGCCTTGAAAGAATTGGTCTCCTCAGAAGCATTATATTTTCACTACGCTCTCCTGGTCTACAATGCAATATAGCAAACCCCTTCAAATTGCAAGCAATTTCAACAATTCATAGATATGAGCGCATAATGTCGCTACCATGCTTCCTTACCTACATTATCTAACATTGCTCCTCTGACCAGCACACCCTCTTCATTCTTTCTTTTCATCCCTTCGGACTGTCACATCCCACCACACTCCATCATCAACCAGCTTACTATCAGTCTGTGAACGTCACAACTACCGCGCGGGTTTATAGGGCTGAGACTGAATGGACTGTAGGTAGATTCACGTATATCTCCGTTGCTTATAACGAGGAAATTGAATGGGTAAGTGGTTTCTCATCGGAATATCATTGCTTTTTTATTGGTGGTGGTGGTAGTACATTGCTCACTCATTGTGAGGTATCAGCCACGGAGTACCTCGAAGTTCTCCATTCATACTGTAATCGACGATTCTGATACAGCCAGACCAACAGTCACAAACATCACCTTCCCACCCTTCCATCCCACCTCCAATCCACTCTCCTAACCCCGTCTATCTACGTCATCATCTCAACCTCAATACTCGTAGCAACATTCCCCTTCGTCGCCCTACTATAAGGACAAATCTCCTTCGCCTTCTCCACAACCTTATCCAACTGACTCCTCTCCAAGATATGTATCTTCGGTCTTGCGATCGGTTCAGATACTCTGAGTCTG
>Ga0115854_10042_pt1 | contig 24317 bp, 24 predicted proteins | sample InSIn2SAF170_FD_83868 | JGI IMG/M metagenome (GOLD analysis project Ga0115854, IMG submission 83868)
TATATCGGGATAGCGATTAATAAAACAACGCGAACCGAGTCAGATAACTACCGAGACTACACCTGGAGTAAGTATGTAGGAGATGATGGTGAAAGAGGCCCGCAGGGTGTGCCTGGAAGAAATGGAACAGATGGCAGTAATGCCTATGTCCACATTGCTTATGCGAATTCGGCAGATGGTTCGGAAGATTTTTCGCTAACGGACTCTAACAGATCCTACATTGGCACCTACACCAATAATAATTCAACGGCAAGTACAAATCCTGCTAGCTACAAATGGACACCGTTCATTAGTGATGAGATGCGTCGAGAGTTAGATAGTAAAGCGTCTCAAGAGAGTTTGCAAGACTTAGAAGTTCACTTTGCTCATTATCCAACGGCAGAAGAATTAGCTTTAACATCCAAGGAAGTTGCGAAACAACAAGGCTATATTAATAGCTTAAATAATGCGATCACATCTAATGCGCTAGACTTGGAATCCCGTTTGAAAATTATTGAACAGAACGTTGGTGCTGGACGTTTAACAATTCAAGCAATCGCAACTCACTTTAATTTCGGTGAAGAAGGGGTTGTGATTGGCCGTGAGAACGAGCAAGTCCATTTGAGAATTATTAATGACAAGTTAGAGATTCTAGACGGAAATAAAGTGGTGGCTACATTCGGACAGAGTGCAACGCATGTGTCAAATTTACGTGTTGAAGGTGCATTTGAATTTGGCAATCATATTGCGAGCAAAGCAGAAATTAATAGCAAGAAATTTACGGTCATTAGTCCAAACATTTAAGGAGGTTAGGCAGTGGCAACATATCAAACACAGTTAAAAGGCGGTTACGGCACGTTGTACTTGGAGTTGACACAGCGTTCTCAGAATATCGCAACGAATTCATCGGTTGTTTATTATCGTTTATATATTAAAGGACGGGGTAATTATGGATTTTGGAATAATTATCATACTGGGCGGACGAAGGTTGTCTTAGATGGCAGTCAGGTACATTATCAAACAGGGCGAGATTTCGATATTCGTAATGGGAGAACACAAGAGTTAGCAAGTGGAACAACGACGATTAAGCACAATACTGAGGGGAAAAAGTCATTTAGTTATTCGGCAGAGTTGTGGTCAAGTAGTGCAACAGGGAGTTTATCAGGGAATTTCAACTTGTCTACAATTCCTCGAACTGCAACGATTACGTTGCAGAATAGCTATAACAGAACGATCAATGAAGCTGAAACAGGCGAAGATATTAAGATTAATATTAGCAATCAGGCGAGTTTTCGCTATACAGTGAAGTATACGATTAATAGTAGCACGGGAACAATTGTCGAGGGGGTGAATGCGGGGAGTCATGCCTGGACGGTGCCGTCAAGTTGGTTATCGAGTCATTTAAGTGCGAGTACGAGTGCACTCGTAACGCTACAGGTAGAGACGTATAACGGGACACAATTAATCAATACGCAACATATTCGGTTAAAGATCACAGCTCCATCAGGTACTCGTCCTAACATTTCTACGATTAACGTGAGCGAGGGTAATGCGAAGAAGCGGAGTGTTATCGGCCATACGCCCTATTATCAGAACTTATCACAACTACGGGTGCAAGTTATTGCTTCTGGACAAGATGGGTCTACTATCAAAAATACACAGATTCGGCTATCTGGGCAGACGTTATCCGGTAGTGATGTTACCTTTAATCCAGTGAGCGATTCTGGTAATCAATCGATTCAAGTAACGGTAACGGATAGTCGGGGGCGAACGGCGACTAAGAGTCAAACAGTGTATTTAAATAGCTACAATTTACCCAATATTGCGATATTCAATGCCTATCGTAGTGATTCAAATAGTCGGATTGGCTATGCAAAATTAAACGTCAGCAATACAGTAATGGGATCCAATAATCCGTTGTCTGTTATTGTGGAGCGTTCTGAAAAAGGGAGTAATAGCTGGAGCCGAGCTTATTCATCAACAGTCGGTAATGGATCATTAAATACAACAATTTCAGTTGGGTCAACTTTCGATAATTTTAAAGCATATGATATTCGCTTAAAAATCAGTGATCGGTTTAATAGTCATACGGCGGTCGTAACGTTAGGGGCATCGAGTCAGAGTTTGGTGATTGGGGCGAGTGATCCCGTTGTTGGTGTGGGAAAAGTACCGGCACTAACGAAAGGTCTAGATGTGGCGGGGGAGATACTGACAGATGATAAACTCGTCGTAAATACAAGTTCAGGGGATTTTGTGCAGTTTAAGCGCAATGGGTCAACGGTAGGGCGTTTGAGTGTGTCAGGGAGCAACCTCACATTTAACGGAAGTGCGTTAGGTGCTAGTGTTAAACAGAGTAGCTCTGTGACATCAGGTAGTAACTCTAATGGATATTGGGTCAAGTTCGATGATGGAACGTTGATATGTTATGGAGAAGTAACTGTCAACTATGCAAGCGGAGCACGTTTAGAAACCAAATGGACACTTCCGGCTGCTTATAAAAAAGATTCACTGAAGCATACCTTTGCAAGTAAGAATTCTTATTGGGGAGAAAGCATCTACAATCGGGCAACAGTAGCGACTGAATTTTCAGATGCTGGTACTGTGCAGGTGCGGGTTTGGTCAGCGAATGGAGATAGTTTTAAGTCAGGTCAGAAATTACGGATTCATACAATGGCGATAGGAAGGTGGAAATAATGAACGTATTACTCAGCCCACAAGTTGGGGGCGAACGGTTAACTTATGAATTTAATGGCGAGTATATCAAGATCAGTAATGGTCAAATCATTGATGTATCTGGTGTGGAAGAGAACAAAACGTATAAACCACTCTATCCACTGACAAACGTTGAACGTAAAGACGGTCAGCTGTATGTGAAACTTCTGAATGAGGTGGATGCTGACGCTGACGAGAGTGAACTGTTTCCTGAGTGGTTCACACCGGAAGATACAACGTTTGAGACGGCGAATGCAGTAACCCCCGTAGCGGAAGAATTTCCTGAAGAAAATAGGCGGTCACTGCAAGAAGAAATCGATACGTTGAAGGAAGCCTTGCAGGAGCTAGTCCTGATGACCATGGAAGGGGGTGAGTAAGATGGGAGAATTTTTAGCATACCGCATTTTAGAAGGGAAGTTGACGTTCGAGCGATGTCCGAAACGATTAAAGCCAAGAGTAAAGGAGATTTTAACGGAGTTGGGTTATGAGCATTTAGCAGTGGTGGGTGAGTAGAGATGAACATAGAATTATTATTACACGATATTCATTCGGTTGCGGTATTTATTACATCAATGACGATTATTGGTGGGGCCTTGATATGGATTTATCAAAAAACCATTGGCAATTCAAGAGAGAGGCGTGCGGAGGAACGGAACCGTGTGTTTATTCAGTCAATTGATGATAAAAATAAGCCATTAATTGAAACGTTAGAAGCACTACAAAAGTCTGTGGAAAAACAAGAATATCATGATAAGCAATTAGAAAAGATTGCGCAACAAAATAGTGAGCTAATCAAGAAACAAGAGGAAAGAATAGATAACCACAATGATCGGTTACTTGTGGTAGAGACAGTATTAGATATTAATGGAAATAAGAAGGAAGTGAATTATTATGGTTCGTCTAACAAATAAACAATATGATGTAATGAAGTGGTTGGTGTCTATTGTGGCACCAGCTTTGATTGTATTCTTAGGTATTGTGTTCCAAACAATTGGCTGGCAATACACGGAACAGTTTATGACGATTGCGGTAGCGTTTGAGACGTTCTTAGGTGCTATCTTTAAATTTTCGAAGGAGAGTCATTAAATGGGTTTAACATACAATAATAGTTCATTAAGTGATGAGGTATTAGCAATGTTAATCGATAAGGCGGAGGAGATGAATATTCCTCCGTCTTATTTGATTACGAAATTACATTTTGAAGGGTTGTGGGGAACGTCAGAAGTTGCGAAGGCGAATAACAATTTGTCAGGAATGACTTGGACGGGTAATCCACAACGGCCAAGCGGTGTGGTGGTAGCTCAAGGAAGTGCACGCCCGGCTCACGAAGGCGGGTATTATATGAAGTATGCAAGTTTGTCGGATTTCTTCACGGATTGGCTATTTTTAATGCGTCGTGGGGGATACTACAAAGTAGCAGATAGTGCGACATTTGCTGAAGCAGTGAAGGGGATGTTTCAGTATGGTGGAGCTACCTATGATTATGCCACGATGAACGTAGAAGGTAGTCAGAGACGCTATGAGTTGTATCTGCAAGGTATGGAAGCTAGGAGAGAGGCGATTAATCGAGCGAATAATGGGGCGTTAGATCGACTAGATTCAGGAGAAAAAGGAGTGAGTCATGTGGTAACAGCAAATCAAGTGGTGAATAAAGCAGCAAGTAATCTCGGTGTACGTATGGGTGATAGCAATCATCACGCTATCGTGAATGCCTATAACGCTAAGAGTCCACGGCCGGTTGGGTATGCAGCAAAGTATTCTGATGACTGGTGTGATGTATTCGTGACGTGGGTGTTTGATAGTGTTGGTGGAAGTCACTTGAGCGGACGGGAATGTGGGGTACAACGGCATAAAGTCATTATGCAACAAAAAGGGATTTGGCAAGGTCGTGTATGGCCACAAGCAGGTGATATTGTCATCTTTGACTGGCAAGGCTATAGTGCTGGCTGGGCAGACCATATTGGAATTGTCGAAAAAGTACAAGGTAATATGGTGCATACCATTGAAGGAAATGCAGGTCGTCCATCGATGGTGCGCCGGGCAAGCTATGCCTGGAATTCACCATATATTGTGGGATATGGCCGTCCTAAGTATGATGGGGCAAGTACGTCAACTGGCAATCAACCAACATCACCGACGCCCAATAAAAGTACGCAAGAGGTGGCTAAGGAAGTACTGGCGGGTAAGTGGGGGAATAATCCCGAGCGGACTAAGAAACTTACTGAAGCGGGCTATCCGGCACAAGAAGTTCAAGCGGAAGTGAATCGATTAATTCAAGCCGAGAATAGCAAACAACCACAAGAAGAGATTAAACCTGCTCCAGCAGAGGATCAGCCTATTGGTGGAGAACGACCAAAGTTGGCTGATAATGAAGTGCTGATCAATGGCGTAATTTATGTCATTACGAAGAAGGGATGATAAAATGGTAGACTTTCCAAAAAACAATAGATATATGAATCTAGCGAATCAATCCATTAATGAACTGGCAGATAATAACTTCGGGACACGACTAAAAGCAGGGGATACGACGAAGCTAAGTTATTTATTGCTGGACGGGAATGGGGAGCCACTGGACTTAGAGGGGTTCACGGCTACAGCAGTGCTGAAAAAAGATAATTTGGTGTCGTATAAAAAAGAGGCCACGTTAATTAATGATGAGGGGCAGTATCGTTGTGAGTTCAAGATTACCGATGTGTTAGAGCCGTCAGAAAAAGCGTACGTGGTGGAGTTCGTATTGTCGAAGGGGGAAGATAAGTATATCTATCCTTCCGATAATGATATTCCGTTAACGATCGAACCATCGTCTCTATCAGCTGAAGAAGATATTATACGGACATCATCGGAAGAGATTATCGAAAAAATTATTAAGGGGATCCCTGCCGTTGCAAAAGTGGATGAACATATTGCAAATTCAGATGTCCACGTGACAGCAGATGACAAGGTGAAGTGGAATGCCAATAGTGCGGAAATTACTCGACTGGATGATGAATTATCTAAGAAACAAACCAAATTAGTTGCTGGCGATAACGTGGCGATTAATCAGGAAACAAACGAAATATCAGTCAATGTTCCAGAGGATGTTGTGCGGAAGAATACAACTAATCAGATTGAATTGACGGCTGATCCGACAAGAGGGAACCATGCGACGCGTAAAAGCTATGTAGACCGAAAAATTTCAGAAGTTAATTTGTCAGGTTACGCAAGAGCAAACCATACGCATACTTCATCAGATATTAGTGACTCAATCACACGTATTGGGACACATGCTAGTGCCAATAAGTTAATCAAAACAGATTCTGACGGCTTTATTGACTTTATTGCTCCTAGTGATAGCTCTCCTGATAAAACAGTAATTTTAAAAGGATATTTAGACACTAAATTAGGCCAGAAGTCAGATTCAGACCATAATCATGATAGTTCGTATTATCAAAAAACTGAATACATCAGTGATCCTGGCGCTTCTGACAAAGCGAACAAGCCATTGAAGTCTAATGCTAATGGTGGGTTGACGCTAACTAATACTCCAGCTGAAAATACAGATGTTGTTAACAAATTATATGTTGACAGCAAGGTAGCAGACATTAATTTACCTGACTCTGGAATGACTCAAGCACAGGCAGACCAACGATATATTCGCTCAAATGCTGCTACGTCTACATTGGGTAGACATTTGACAGTGGATGCTTCAGATGATGGGAGCTACTCAGCATCGCTATTCTTGAAAAAGAACAACCATCAATATGAATTCTTTACAAATCAAGTTGGGAAATTCGGAGCTTATGATAAAGCACATAGTCGAACATTATTTGAAGCGGATAGAAACACGTTTAAGCATGAAACGAACGTTGATATGAGTAACAACCGTATCATGAATTTGCCTGAACCGAATGGAGCCAATCAGCCTGCCACGAAATCATGGACAGAAGGTCAGCTGGATGGCTACTACGCCAAAACAGAGCACGTACACACTATTAATTCGACAACGAACAATAAGCCGATTAAAACAGATAATCGTGGTAATATCAATATTGAATCAACCCCTAGTTCAGATAATCATGTAACCAATAAACAGTACGTAGATGGCCAGATCAACACAGTTTTACAAGGTATTCCAGGGGCGCTGAGGGCAGCCGGATTTATCTCGCAAACAGATGCTGACAGAAGATATGCTAGAGCTTCGCACACGCATGATAGTGCAGATATTACGAATACAACAAACCGTATTGGAACGTCGGCAAGTGCGAACAAAGTTGTTAAATTAGACGGTCGTGGGTTCTTAGATGTTGTCACACCAAATGACAATAGTCCAGGCAACTCAGTAATCGTTAAGAGTTACATGGAAAGTAAGTTGAATGAAAAGGCAAATGCAAGCGAACTAGAGACCTTACGTAGCACAGTTACTCAATTACAGAATAAGATTCAAACACTCGAAGCTAACGCTGGTAAAGTTAAAAACTCTGCCAATGACACTTATCTTGACATTTGGGTCGGACCAGAGAATCAAAAACCTAGCGACTCAACTGACAAACTTGTGTTTGTAGAGAAAGAGTAGTGATTGATTATGTATAAGCTAATTTTGAGTAATGATAAAGAAATGAGTAAGGTGTTGAGTGGTGGTGTGACTGTATGGGAAAATAATGTACCAAAAGGAAAAATGATCTCTATCTATATCACAAATTCTATATACAGAGATAGACTGATATTCGAAAGACTACCCAATAAATTCAACTTTTTTGTTTGGAACGGAATAAAAGTTAGTAGAAGCGACTTGACTTATCGCTTTGGATTCGTTTATATCGTTGAGGGAACTGTTGATTATTATAACGAATTAAAGAGAAAAGTTTTTCAACATAGATCTGGCAATATGATAGCTGAATTCTTCGGGGGGTAATTCTTAACCAATTACCTCACTTATTTGCTAATATTGTGCCACAAAAGGCGGTGGCATGATATGTTTAAACTGATTGAAAGTAATGGGAAAGAAATGAAAGAAGTATTAAATGATAATCGAGTTGTATGGAAAGCAGCAAAAGAAGTTTGTGTGAAGAAAAAATTTGAAGCACTATGGATTAGTGCGGGAATCAATTTTTTAGGATTAGGGAGTGAAAATTTCAATTACGTAAAAATAGGAGGAGAAGTATTTCATTTTCATGAAATGGGTACAAATAATAATTGGGGAGGTTTTCTTGATGAAGAAAGAGTTCCTAGAGCTGCTAAAAAACTCGGGTTAAAAGATGATCTTACTCTTCAAGAAATAGAAGTTTATTTATGTTCATAAAAATTGATATCGTTTATTAGTGATTTAAAACTTATATAGTCGTAGAGAAGTAGATATGCTATAATGAAGGTGTTCCTTTTCTAATGTTATGCCCGGCGCTCGGTCTTTGCGCCGGGCTTTTTTCTATTTCAGGTGATCATAAATAAAAAATGCCCCTAAAAAAGGGGCAGAAAAGGGGCAAATTGTGCCCCTTAATCCCGGTTGTAGTAGGTTGTAGTTGAAAACAGATTCTTTTATATCAATGTTTTAGGTAGGGGTAGTTTTTAACATTTTTTATTGGTATAATGAAAAAGAATGTTTATAGAAAGTAGGGGACTTGATGGATAAACAACAAGCGCGCGAGCGACAAGAGCGTATTCGGAATTTTTCGATTATTGCCCATATCGATCATGGGAAATCGACACTGGCAGATCGTATTCTGCAAGTCACGGAAACCGTTAGTGACCGAGAAATGCAAGATCAACTTTTGGACTCAATGGATCTTGAGCGTGAGCGTGGAATTACGATTAAATTAAATACAGTTGAATTGAAATATCAAGCGAAAGATGGTCAAGAATATCTGTTCCACTTAATTGATACACCGGGGCATGTTGACTTTACGTATGAAGTGTCACGTAGTTTGGCTGCTTGTGAGGGAGCTATTTTAGTCGTTGATGCAGCGCAAGGAGTTGAGGCACAAACCTTGGCTAACGTGTACCTAGCGATAGATGCTGACTTGGAAATCGTACCAGTCATTAATAAAATCGACTTGCCAGCAGCGGATCCAGAGCGAGTTAGTCTTGAAGTAGAAAATATGATTGGACTTGACGCAAGTGATGCCGTTCATGCAAGTGCAAAAAATGGGATTGGGATTGAAGATATTCTTGAGCAAATTGTCGACAAAGTACCACCACCAGAAGGCGATATTGATAATCCTGTCCAAGCTTTAATTTTTGATTCGGTATATGATTCTTACCGTGGTGTCGTATTAAGTGTCCGCGTGAAAGAAGGTATGATCGAGAAGGGCGACAAGATTAAACTGATGAATAGTGGGAAGGTCTATGAAGTGACTGAACTAGGTGTCTTCTCACCCAAACCGATTGAAAGAGATGCCCTGATGGTCGGAGATGTTGGCTATATTACAGCGAATATTAAATCTGTTCGAGATGCACGTGTCGGGGATACGATTACATTAGCGAATAATCCGGCTGATAAACCACTACAAGGTTACCGAACCATGATTCCAATGGTATACTGTGGAATGTACCCAACCGATTCAGGAGACTATGAAGACTTACGAGAAGCTCTCGAACGCTTGCAGTTAAATGATTCTTCACTCCAATTCCAAGCAGAAACATCACAAGCATTAGGTTTCGGTTTCCGCTGTGGGTTCCTAGGTATGTTGCATATGGATGTTATTCAGGAGCGTCTGGAGCGCGAGTTTAATTTAGACTTAATTACAACTGCTCCGTCCGTTATTTATCATGTTCAAAAAACAGACGGTGAGATGATCGAAGTCAGCAACCCATCTGAGATGCCAGAACCGACTGAGATTGACTCTATTGAAGAACCTCGCGTTAAAGCAACTGTTACAGTACCGAATGATTATGTGGGTGCTGTGATGGAAATTTGTGAGCGCAAGCGTGGGAACTTTGTTACGATGGAATACTTAGATGATTTACGGGTCAATGTGATTTATAATTTACCACTTTCAGAGATTGTCTTTGATTTCTTCGACCGATTGAAGTCCATGACAAAAGGTTATGCTTCGCTCGACTATGAAGCAGCGGGTTATGAGCAAAGTAACCTTGTGAAGATGGATATCCTTATTCATGGCGATTCGGTGGATGCCTTGAGCTTCATTGTTCATAAAGATTTTTCTTATGAACGGGGCCGAGCAATTGTTGACCAATTGAAAGAAAAAATTCCACGTCAACAATTTGAAATTCCAATCCAAGCAGCAATTGGTCACAATATTGTAGCACGTTCAACGGTTAAGGCTTACCGTAAAGATGTTACAGAGAAACTCTACGGTGGGGATGTTACCCGTCGTCAGAAACTCTTGAAGAAACAAAAAGAAGGTAAGAAACGGATGAAGAATGTTGGTAATGTAGAAATTCCACAAGAAGCATTCATGGCAGTACTTGATTTGGACAGTGATTAATGAACAAAAGCTTTGGCATTGGCCAGAGCTTTTTTAATAGAGAGGAAGCATTTATATGAGTATGGAAGAGAAGTTAGAACGATTTAAGGAAATAATTGATCAGCATCATCGGATTGTATTTTTTGGTGGAGCAGGGGTGTCGACTGCGAGTGGTATTCCAGATTTTCGTTCTTCAGCTGGACTATACGCTGAAGATCAGCATCGACAACTACCAGCTGAAGAAATTGTATCTGCTAGTTTTTTTCAGAAAAATCCAGCACAATTTTTTCAGTTTTACTTTGATAAATTAGTTTATCCAGAAGCAAAACCCAACATTACCCATCAATTTATGGCACAGTTGGAGGAACAAGGAAAAAATATACAGATTGTCACACAAAATATTGATAATTTGCATGAACAAGCAGGAAGCAGTCACGTCCATCATTTACATGGGACAACAGAACATAATTATTGTATAAATTGTGGACGGTACTATAATTATGAAGAATTAATATTAGATGAGTCTGGCATTCCAAGATGCTCAGCTGATCAAGGTATTGTTCGCCCTGATATAACGCTCTACGGTGAACAGCTTGATAGGACAGTCGTAGATCAGGCAATTCGAGTGATGAAAGAAGCTGAAGTTTTGATTGTAGCGGGAACATCTTTAGTTGTATATCCTGCTGCAGGGTTAATTGATTACTTCAATGGACAGCATGCGATAGTTATTAACAACCAGCCCATCCGTACGCACCGGCTTGAGCCACTTCTGTTCATTCAGGATATGACAGATGTGTTTAGCGTATTAAGTTAGGAAGGAGCATGTATGATGGATACCTTACTAAATTCAGATCGCTCTACGGTTGAGATTGCTCAAGACTTATTAGGATGTGTACTTCAGAAAGAAACGCATTCAGGGTTAGTAGCCGGTTGGATTGTTGATGTAGAGGCTTATCTTGGTGTGGAAGATCTAGCATCGCATAGTTATGGTGGCAAAAGAACGCCACGACTTCGCGCGCAATATAGCCCACCAGGAACCATCTACATCTATCAAATGAGAGGACATTTATTACTCAATATTGTAACAGGAGATACACAGACGCCACAAGGGGTAATGATTCGAGCCCTTCAACCTAAAACGGGTCTTACATTGATCAATCAGCGTCGTCATCCAATTACTGGAGTTGATCAAGTCAATGGTCCGGGAAAATTAACACAGGCACTAGGCATTACGACTGAAGATTATGGGACATCTATTACTGAAGGCTCTCTTCAACTAACTCAGAATAATCGGCGATTTCCTCAAAAAATTGTAGCTCTTCCACGCATTGGCATTCCTAATAAGGGTGAGTGGACGGATAAGAAGTTACGATTTGTTGTTGAAGGTAACCCATATATTTCAAAGCAAAGCAAATATAAGGTGAATGAAGAGACAAATGGTTGGAGCGTGTAATGTTGCATAATACAACTTATTAAACCCCTTTATATCAAGGGTTTAAACCGGCGTAAAGATTTATTCTTCATTAATTTGTATAGTACAACTAATAATATTTAATAAATTTGGAAAATAAACACTAATTCTAGATGAGTTCGTGTATTAATACAATAGGGAAAGGATGAACGCTATGTCTACTGGGTTCGTTAGCTTAATGTTATTAATATACGGGACTGTACTAGGCTCTTATTTCAATGTTGTTGGTTACCGCTTAACTTGGTGGAGTCACAAGTCATCTCGTTATTCAAAATGCCCACAATGCCAAAAGCGATTAATTGTTAGTGAATTAATTCCGGTAATTTCATACATCATGCAAAAAGGGCGTTGTCAAAATTGTCGGATGACTATTTCGTTAGTGTACCCACTTATTGAATTACTGACAGGCGTCCTATTTGTATGGAGCTATCTAAAAGTGGGTTGGTCGGAAGAATTAATTTTTTACTTATTGTTGATTAGTTTTTCTGCAATTATATCAGTGAGTGATTATTGGCATTATCGCATTCCTAATCATTTTTTGCTTATATTTGGGCCAATATTAGTGATGTTATCACCTGTTTCTTGGCAAGCTGCTTTGCTGGGAGCTGGCATACAACTAATTATGTTAGTTATAGTAATGGTCTGTACGAAGAAAGAATCATTAGGAATGGGAGATGTGAAGTTATTGATTCTTTTAGGAGCAATCTTTGGCTGGAAGAGTAGTCTCTGGATTGTATGGTGGGCTTCTGTATTAGCATTGATTAGTTGTTATAAACAATATAGACGACATGCTTGTTTGGAAGTAAGATTGCCATTTGGTCCGTATATTTGTCTGGGAGCTATGATTGTCTTATTTACTCAATAAAGGTTAAATAAAGCAGTTCATCTTAGGTCAGATGAGCTGCTTTATTTAGATATTTATCAGAAAAGGCTTCTTTATATTCGGGGTTGTTTATTAATTAGTTCGGTAAGTTTGTGTGCACATTGCCCAACACTTTCCTTTACTTGTTCAATGTCGGTATTGAGTTCTTTTGCAATCTCTTTGTAGGAAGAGTTCAATAAGTATGAAGCAAATACCTTTTGTTCAAGAGCACTAAACGAATTTGGCTGACTGACATTATGAATGACTGAATTATTGAGTTTATTGTTATCACTAGCTTGGTATTCAGTAATTTCAGCATACAACTTTTGCTCTAAACACAATTCATAATAGGCTTTAAATCCTGTGAAGTTCTTTGTGCGATGTTGATCGGTTGTTTTGTAAGATTGTACAGCCTCGCTTAGTATCTTTTTTGCTTGAGAGATAATGGTTGGTTGGTGAACAGGTGGAATATGATGTTTCTTCAAAAATAATTGTACAACAGGACGGCATAATTCTTCCAGTGCGTGTTCTAGTTGTCTGCGATTATTCTGTCCAACAATTGCCAGTAGTTCTGACATATTGATATCGTCCGGGTTAATGTGTTGTCTCATAAATTCTCTCCCCTTCTATTAAAGTTCACATAACGGTATTAACACTTAAATTCAAATGTAAGCGCTAATAATGAACGACATCTTAATTATAACTCATTTTAATCTCATTGTCTAGTGAAAGTATCAAATTTATTAAAAGAATTTATGTGTAAAGCTTTTTTAATAGTATTTTTTATAAAAAAAATATAATAGAAAGTTGATTAAGTAGTTTTGTTGCACTAATAAAGAAACGCCATCGTCGAGAGAATACCTCTCAATGATAGCGTATTTAGGTTAAATTATGTGTGAAAATTATATATATTTAGCTAAGAAAGATGCAATGCGTTGGCGATAGGTCTCTTTATCAAGGACATAAGCATATCCATGAGTCGCTTCTTCTACAAAATAAAGCTCTTTCGGGTCATCAGCCGCTTCATATAGTTCATGCACCATCCAACTTGGGACAATTTCATCTTTTCCTCCATGAATGAATAAGATAGGTAGCTGGCTTTTTTGAATTTGCTCAAGTGGACTGGCTTCTTTAAAGGAATAATTTGCGCGATATTTTGTGTAGATACTTGTTAGAGGTAAGAAAGGGAAAGCAGGAAGTTTGTATTGAGCACGGAGTTGGTAAGCTAATTCTTCATAAGTTGAACTATAGCCACAATCTTCGATAATCGCTTTAACATTATCAGGAAGCGGCTCACCACTAACATTCATAACGGTTGAAGCTCCCATACTTAAGCCAAATAAGACAGTATTAGGATGATCGTAAGTACTGTTTAACCAATCTATCCATTCTAGATAATCTAGTCGTTCGTGCCAGCCAAAACCAATATAATTTCCTTGACTTTTGCCGTGGCCACGTGCATCGGGTAGCAAAATACTATACCCTAAATCATAAAATAAATGAACCCAAGGCGCCATATCTAAATTACTTTGTCCGTATCCATGAGCAATTATGACTACGCGCTCTGGGTGGTCTTCGTGTGGAATAAATTTTCCATATAAAGTCAAATCATCATAGGATTGAATAGTGTACTCTTCATACTGAACTGAATGAAACCATTTTTTGGCCTCTTTCCAAGGATCTTCAGCATAGACTTGACGCATCGAGTGATCAGCGACTTCATTCAAGCCTTGGTTATCAACTGCATTTTTGTAGAGAAGATGACTGATATAAGCAATGATACCACTTAATAGTGTTGCTCCTGTTACAATTTTCCAACGTAATTTCATTAATAGGTGCTCCTTTTTTTATCATTTTCCTAACATATACTATTTTAACGTAAATAAATGAAAATATCACGAATAGACTCTATAAAAATAATAAAGCAAGATGTTGAGTGGTTAATGTCATTAAAAATCAATTAAAATATAACAGGAAAAGAATTCTAATAGATTAATTGTGATATAATGAACTTGTAAATAAATTAAGGGGACTAAAGGGAGGAATACAGGATGAAAAAGATTTATCAAACATTGGGTGTTATGTCAGTTACATTCTTGTTAGCAAGTTGTAGTAATAATACTCAAAATGGATCCGAAGATACAGTGAATTCTGATGAAGTTGTTGAACAAATGGATGAAGGTACAGAGTCAGCAATAGATAAGGTAGAAGAATCGGAAGATATTGAAGACTCTGCATCAGCAGATTCAACGGTAGAAGAGAATCAAGAACATCAGATGACATTGAAGCTCGGGTATGGCGCACCTCACGGCGAACGATCTTTCTCAGCTATTTTTGTGGGATTAGAGGGAGATACAATTACAAATGTCAGTATCGATGAATTTCAATTTATGGATGCAAGTGAAAATTATCAAGGTGTACCCAATTCAGATAACGACTTTGGTGAAGGCTATGATGAGAATCAAGTCTTGATCAGTAAAGTTGAGAATAATGAGGCATATTCTAAGTTGATGGCTGAAAAAGCTGAAGCAACAAATCCTCTTGTAGAGGGTTATCAAGCCATTAGCGAGTTTGCAGAAGGAAAAACAATTAGTGAACTGGAAGAAGCCATCGATGACTTACATCGTGTTGAGGATCCAAGTGGTATTAGTGATGTTGTCTCTGGTGCAACATTAGTAGATACGCCCGGATACTTGGAAGAAATCGTTCGTGTGGCAAAAGATGGATTCGAATTTTCTACTGATGGAGTGGAAGATATTGAAAATGCGGAGTTGTCTTATTCACTACAAGCTCCACACGGCTCAAAATCTTTTGCATTAGTAGGTGTTCTGTATCAAGATGACATGATTATAGCAGCTATTCAAGATGAGCTACAATTTATGGACGATGCAGATGTGGAAGGTGTGCCTAATAGCGATCAGGCCTTTGGGGAAGCTTACCATGAAAATTCAATATTAATGTCAAAACGAGCCAATACTGAATCCTATTCAGAATTAATGGCTGATAAGGGCAATGCGACTATGACGTATGACGAGAACCATCAGGCTATTTCTGAATTTGTTGTGGGGATGACCGTGCAAGAATTACAAGAAGTCATTGATCAATTAGCTGGAAAAGAATCGGAAGAGACCACTGATACGGTGTCTGGAGCGACTTTTGCTGATGAAACAGGCTATTTGGAAGCTATCTTAAATACAATTCAGTAAAAGATACATGTGAATAAAGCGAAAGCTCCCTATGTAGACTGATTATGCCTACATAGGGAGCTTTCAGTTATTTGTGATTAAGCATTACTATTATTATCTACACGTCCATTATTTAAAGTATCAAGCAATTGTGATTCGATAAAGTCAATCCATACGCTGATACCATCATAATTTAAGTGGATTCCATCAGGTTCATAGAGGTAGCCTTCATAGCTAAAATTATTTGCCCAATCCATGAGATAAATATTATCGTGCGTTTCAGCCATTTGTCGAAATTGTGCATTAACATCGGCTGCCCACGGTCGACTGACATGTGTGGTTAGTAAGAAAATTTTTGTGTCATCGTCAAGTTGATTGATTAATTGTTCTAAGTGATCATTGCTGAAGCCACCATTTGCCCCTAGCGAGAAGACAATAATGTCATGTAATTGGCCACTTTGTCTCATCGCATTAAGCTGTGGCATGGCGTTATAAAGTTGTAAGCCCACTTCTCCATAAACTGTTGCTAGAGGGAAACGATCATAAAATTGTTCAGACCCGCTAAGAACAGTTGAGTCTCCAAAGAAAGTTACTTCAACATTCTCTGCTGTATAGATATGTTCAGGCTCTTGTGTTTCTTCTGCTTCCTCTGGCTCTTCAGTGGGTTCAGAAGTTGTTGCACGTTGTTGGTTTTGTTCTAATAAATCTTCATGACGCTGGGTATAAGTTGCTTCTAATCCAGCTGCTACTTCATCACTTTGCATAGCTGAGACTCCCAAGCTAATTAAGAAAAATAATAGGAGGCTAGCATATGAACTGAGTGTAATTTTACGCCGCGCTGAGGCATGTAACCAGTCTTCTTTTAGTGTAGTTAAGGACAGCGAGGTAAAAGGTGGAAATTTTACAATCCCTAATTTTTTGTCAAATAAGAAGTACGTTCCGACGCTTAATCCAAGAATAATAGCCAATTGAACTGGAATATGGAGGAAGAAAGCAGGTAGTTGTCCGGCGTGATTATACAGACCGATGTAGACAGGATAGTACCATAGATACATCGGATAAGATAGACGGCCCAATATCGTAGTTGCTCTAAAAGATAAAACGCGTTGGATTATTGTATCATAATATAAAAGAGATAAGACAGCTAGTGCAGTTACAATGTCGAATAAGTACATTCCTCCCCAGTAAGTGAAGGTACTACTATCTTCTATCATAAATAACATGACAACCATAATGGCTAGTAGACCCCCTTGTAAAAGAAGAGGGCGAATTTCATCCTTACCATGCGTTGAACGATAGAGCGGGTTTATACAAACAAGTCCTGCTCCAAGTAACATAGAGAACAAGCGCGTATCTGTTCCATAATAGACACGTGTGGGATCACTTCCAGGTTCAAACAATAGGACCATTGTTAGTAAGCTAAGCAGTGATAATCCAATTAAGGTGTATCCAAAATAATGTCGACGTGAAAACAGTGGACGCACGAACTTAAACAATAGTTGGATAACGATGATTGATTGAACATATAAACTAAGATACCATAAATGGGTCAACAATGATGGTTGGATAATTTCGGCAAAGTAAGATGCACCTTGGGAAATTTGGTACCAATTATTAAAGAAAAAGACAGTAGAGAAGGTTTGCATGAACCAATTTGTTAAGAATTCATGTCGGAAAAATAAAAGAACCGCCGAAAGCAATCCAATCACAAACAGAACAGGTGGGATCAATTTTTGGATGGTTCGCTTTAAATTGTAAAATAATGTGACTTCTTCCCCGTTAAAATAGTTTTTCTCAAGCTTAATGCCTAATAAGATACCGGAGATAACAAGAAAAATATTTACACCTAAAAATCCCCCTGAATATCTAAATTTCTGATAATGGTACATAATAATAAACAAAATACTGATAAATCGTAATGTGTCAATTTGTTGATAACGTTTTGTCATAAAAGTCATACTTTCTATACTTTTTTAGTAGCTTAATTATAGATCAAATCGGAAGAATGATAAAGCATAAAATTAAAATGTTACGAAATTGTCAAATGTAATATGACTATTTGAAATTAAAATGGTGTCTATTATTAATTTGACAATTATATCTTCATTTTGTTAAGATAATATAGTTGCACATTTTTAAGAAGGAGTTTGATAAATAAAATGTTAGAGCGAATTATGGCAATAAATGATGTGATCAATGAAATCATTTGGGGTGCACCGATTTTATTTTTAATTGTAGGTGGCGGAATTTTCTTTACTATTTTTACGAATTTTATAACATTTCGAAAATTCGGATATGCAATAAAACAAACAGGATTAAGTATTTTTAATGATGATGAAGAAGGTGAAGGACAAGTCTCGGCTTTTGAAGCTGTGTCGACATCTTTGGCTGCTTCGGTTGGGACTGGAAATATTGCCGGCGTTGGAACGGCCATTGCAATTGGTGGACCTGGAGCTGTTTTTTTGGATGTGGTTAGCTGCCATTTTTGGTATGGCAACAAAATATGCCGAAATTGTGTTAACCATTGAGTATCGTGATCGAACGAAGGATTTTCGTTTTGTTGGAGGACCGATGTATTATATTGAGCGTGGAACAGGTCAGAAGTGGTTAGCTATAATTTTTGCATTCCTTGGGGGAGTGGCTACTCTAGGAATCGGGAATATGGTACAGTCTAATTCGGTTGCGGATGTGTTAGAATCATCAATTGGGATTGATCCATTGATGACGGGGATTTTACTTGCTGTTTTAAGTGCACTCGTTATTTTTGGTGGTTTGAATGCGATCAGTAAGGTAACGGCAAAAGTTGTGCCACTGATGGCGGGCTTATATATTTTCGGCGGGGTACTCGTTATTTTACTGAATTATGACCAAATTATTCCAGCATTTCAGATGATTTTTGTCGATGCATTCACCGGAACAGCAGCATTCGGTGGATTTGCCGGAGCAGGGCTATCAATGGTGATTCGTTATGGTGTCGCTCGTGGAGTGTTTACTAATGAGGCGGGGTTAGGTAGTGGGCCAATCGCTCATGCAGCAGCAACGACAGATCATCCTGTACGACAAGGCCTCTGGGGAATATTTGAAGTGTTTTTTGATACTATAGTTACGTGTACGATTACGGCACTTGTTATTATAATGACCGGTGTTTGGACATCTGGAGAGGTCGGAGCTGCATTGACATCGCTAGGGTTTAGTGAGGTATTCCTTATGGTGAGCACATGGTTTCGATTGGCTTAGTTTTCTTTGCATTTTCAACGATTCTTGGTTGGTCATATTACGGAGAACGGTGCTTTGAATATTTATTTGGTCCGTCTAGTAAAGTAATTTACCGAATTATTTATATTCCAGTTATTGCAGTTGGCGCTATCGGCGGCTTGCAAGAGATTTGGGATATTGCAGATACGTTGAATGGCTTGATGATTATTCCAAACTTCATTGGCTTATTATGGCTGAGTCCAGTCGTTGTCCGCTTGACGAAAGATTTCTTCGGCTCAGGCGGTATTTATGAAAAAGAACAACAACACTAATAAAAAGCGTCTCAATCTGTCTATCACATAGATTGAGATGCTTTTTATTGTCGTAAGGCTTGTTTTGCTAAGTTATCAGCTCCGCGATTATTCTTCTCTGGCACCCAGATGAACTCTAAAATAGGGAATTGCTTTTTTAAAGTTAAAATGGTCTCTAAATAGGGAAGATAATCCGTATTTTTGGTGAATTCTTTTTGGAGAACGTCAGCAGCAACTTTGCTATCGGTCTGTAAGAAGACCATCTGATCGGTAAGCTGATTGTCAATTAACCATTCCAGAGCGTATTGAATGGCCAGAAATTCAGCTGTATGGTTATTATAATGGCCGACAATCGGCTGAGCAACCTGATGATAGAGTGAATCACCGGCCACTACAAAACCAATACCGACTTTTCCTGTTTTTGTATTAACGGCACCATCTGTATGTAATCGAATCATTGTGAATGATCTGTTTCAATGATAGTTACATCAGTTGCTTGCTTGCCGCGCGGTCCTTCTGCAATATTGAATTCAACCGTCTGACCATCATTTAGGGACTTGAATCCATCCTGATTAATACCGGTGAAGTGGACAAAAATATCTTCGTGGTTGCTTTCAATAAATCCATACCCTTTTCCGGCGTCGAACCATTTTACAATACCTGTCTGCATCAAAATCTTCCTCTCTTATAGTATAGTCTCATTATAGCTACTGTAAGCGATTATTTCAATAATTAAGGGAGTGAAGGCTTATTTTTTTGTCAAAATATGTTACACTAAAAAAGAAGAAAAGTGAGGTAGTGAGATTATGAAAGAATTGAAAGCAAGCGGTATTTCACAATCAATAGGGATGAAAGTATTGTTCGATGGAGTCGATCTGTCGCTTCAGAGCGGGGATAAGGTTGGGTTAATCGGGATTAATGGAACTGGAAAAACAACACTCTTAGATACGTTGGTGGGGATGAATGCACCAGAATCGGGTCAAATAACGAGTCCGAAAGATTATAAAATTGCATATTTGAAACAAGCGAATACGTTGGATCAGGAGTTGACAGTTCTTCAGACTGTTTTTGCTGGGGATAATCCACTGATGAACACAGTACGTGACTATGAGGAAGTTGTTGGGAAACTGAATCAAGATCCGACGAATGAAAAACTACAAAATCGATTTACCAAAATGCAGCAAGCCATGGATCGGGTGGATGGTTGGACGGCGAGTTCGCAAGCCCAGACCATTCTAACCAAGCTTGGGATTTATGAGATGGATAAATGCGTTCATGAACTTTCAGGTGGTCAGCAAAAACGAGTACAATTGGCACAAGTGCTGATTCAGCAATCAGATTTATTGATTTTAGATGAGCCAACGAACCACTTAGATTATGAGATGATTGCTTGGCTAGAGAAGTTCTTAAGTCAATATAAAGGGGCCTTGCTGTTGGTAACGCACGATCGGTATTTCTTAGATCATGTGGTACAGTCAATTGTAGAACTCTCTGGAGGCCAACTACATCGCTATAGCGGGAACTATCAAGACTATGTTCAAGAGCGGGCGCATCGTGAGGAATTAGCAGCTGAGCAAGCTCATAAAGCCAACCAATTATATAAACAAGAGTTAGCTTGGATGCGTGAAGGCGTACGAGCGCGTGGAACCAAGCAACAAGCGCGTAAAGATCGCTTCGAAGACTTAAAAGAAACTGTTCAAAATCAAACGACTCGAGGCACGATGACTTTGAACTTGGCAGGCAGTCGCTTGGGAAAGAAAGTTTTGGAACTGCAAGAAGCATCGTTTGCTCGTAACGGTAAGCAACTACTTCAGCAACTTGATTTGTTGATTCAAGCCGATACACGACTTGGAATTACTGGGGAGAATGGGTCTGGGAAGACCACATTACTTAATATTTTGGCTGGGCGTCAGTCGCTTGATAGCGGGCAGCTAGAAGTAGGTGAGACGGTTAAGATTGCTTATTATACTCAGACCAATGAAGGAATGACGGATGATTTACGGGTTATCGATTATGTACGAGAGATGGCTGAAGAAGTGACGATGGCGAATGGTTCTGTGGCGTCTGCTGAACAAGTATTAGAACAATTCTTGTTCCCACGCTCAATGCAACAGTCTTATATCTCAAGCTTGTCGGGAGGCGAGAAACGACGCTTATATTTAGCTCGCCTACTGATGACTTCGCCGAATGTTTTATTATTAGATGAGCCAACCAATGATTTGGACACAGAGACATTGACTATTTTGGAAGAGTATATCGATCATTTTACAGGCGCGGTGATTGCAGTTAGTCACGATCGCTACTTCTTGGATAAAACGTGTGAAAAATTATTGATTTTTGAAGGAGCGGGACAACTTCGCGAATATTGGGGAAAAGTGAGCGATTATTTAAAAGAAGCGAATAACTCGTCAGCTCGTCGCTCTGATAAAACGGCGAAATCTGCGCAAGATAAGTCACTGTCGACATCGGAAGCTAGTTCGTCTCAAGAGAAAACTCGCTTGACTTATATGGAAAAGAAAGAGTGGGAAACGATTGAAGATGAGATAACAAAACTTGAAGACAAAATTGAAGCTGTCGAACAAGAGATGTTGCAAGTGAAGGCAGATGACTATGGGATGTTGAATGAACTGAATGGAAAAAAACAAGAATTGGAAGCAGCCCTCGAAGAAAAAATGGCACGGTGGGAATATTTAGCTGAATTTGTATAGGAGATAGAGAATGGAACAAAATTATTTAAACTTAGCACGTGATATATTGGCGAATGGGATCGATCGAGATGATCGAACGCATACAGGGACGCGTTCTGTATTTGGGCGACAGATGCGGTTTAATTTACGGGAAGGTTTTCCGCTACTGACAACGAAACGGGTGCCGTTTGGATTAATTAAGTCTGAGTTATTATGGTTTTTACGTGGGGAGACGAATATTAAGTTTTTACTCGAACATAATAATCATATATGGGATGAGTGGGCATTTGAACGGTTTGTCGAGAGTGAGGATTACCAGGGGCCGGATATGACAAATTTTGGCCGACGCGCACAGGAAGATGAAGATTTCAATGTAGTTTATCAGGAAACATTAAAGAGTTTTACCGATCGAATTTTAACAGATACAGCATTTGCTGAAGTATATGGTGATTTAGGGCATGTATATGGCGCACAGTGGCGCTCATGGCGTGGTGCGGATGGTCAAGTCATCGATCAAATTCAACAAGTTATTGATCAAATTAAGCATAATCCGAATTCACGTCGTTTAATTGTCTCGGCTTGGAATCCTGCTGAAGTGGACGAAATGGCCTTACCACCTTGCCATGCTTTTTTCCAATTTTATGTTGCGGATGGAAAGTTGAGTTGTCAGCTGTATCAACGCAGTGGCGATGTATTTTTAGGTGTTCCGTTTAACATTGCTAGTTATGCTCTGTTGACGCATCTTATTGCTCATGAGACCGGCTTGGAAGTTGGCGAATTTGTGCATACATTAGGTGATGCTCATATTTATCATAATCATTTCGATCAAATTCGGTTGCAGTTAAGTCGTGAGCCACGTGAATTGCCACTCCTGAGATTAAATACAGATAAGTCAAGTGTGTTTGAGTTCGAGATGGACGATATTCAATTGGAGAATTACAATCCACATGGTCGGATTAAAGCGCCTGTTGCGGTTTAGGGAGGAGTCGATATGTTAACATTTGTATGGATAGAAGATGAAAACCAATTAATCGGTCAAGCAAATAAGTTGCCGTGGCATTTACCTGCTGATTTGAAGCACTTTAAGACTGTAACGGTGGGAGATGCTGTCCTGATGGGGCGAAAAACTTATGAGGCCTTACCGATTAAACCACTGCCTAATCGTCGCAATATCATTCTGACCCGTAATAAAGATTATGTTGCTCCGGGTGCCGAGGTATTTCACTCGAAAGAAGCCATTCTGTCTGCTGTGGATACGGATCAGCAGACACTTCATATTATCGGAGGTGGGGAAATATATCGGTTGTTTATTGATGAAGTAGATGAGTTGTATCAAACCGTTATTGAAGGAGACTTTGAGGGAGATACGTACTTTCCAACGTTAGACTTTTCAGAGTTTGAATTATTATCTAAAAAAGAAGGCATTGTCGATGAAGCTAATCGCCATCCCCATACGTTTTACCATTATCGACGTAAAAATGCCTAATAAAAAAGCTAGTCACTAGAGGAAGTGGCTAGCTTTTGCGCATTTAAGTATAAAGATAGATCGATATAAACATAAAGATGGTGCCCAACATGACAAATAAGTGCCAGATGACATGCATAAATTTAACCTGCTTTAAGCTGTAAAAAATGGTTCCAATCGTGAAGGCTAAACCGCCTGCCCCTAGCCAAATAATGCCATAGGTGCCCAGTCCTTGATAGAGATAATGCATCAAAAAGAGTGAAATCCATCCCATACCGATATACAGCCAAGTCGATAGTCCTTGGAATTTTTGGAACCAAAATGCTTTGTATAAAACTCCAAATAAGGCAATCAGCCAGATGACAGTGGTTGCTATAATTCCGATAGTTCCGCCAATAGTAATGAGCGTGTAAGGCGTATACGTTCCGGCAATTAACAGGAAGATGCTGGCATGATCCATCCGGCGCATAAAATATTTGGCCTTCGTAAACTTCAAACTGTGATACAGCGTTGAGTTCAGATAGAGTAAAATTAAGGTGGCCCCATAGACGATGTAGGCGATCAGTTTCAAGCTACTACCCATATCAAGCGCCTTAAAAATTAAAAAGACAAGACCGACAGTACTTAAAACAGCACCAATGCCATGAGTTACAGCATTCAATACTTCATTGACAATTAAATAAGTTTTTGAGAGATGAGAATTATTCATACATTTATCGACTCCATTCATTGCGTTTTCCTTATTATAGCATATATCGAGTGAAAATAGTTTAGAAGACTCGTGTTAAAGTAATCTCTTATTAAATGAGCGGGTGATTATTTTATTTTTCAGAGAATTTGGGGTATAATAGGCGGTGCATGTTAGGAGGATGGGAAGATAATGAATGCATTAAAACAACATATAAAAGATAACTTTAATATAGTATTTAACGATGATCGGATTTTGATAGAAGCCTTTACGCACGCTTCGTATGCCAATGATCATCGTCATTTAGTTGATGAACCGATTAAAAATTTGGAGCGTCTTGAATTTTTAGGGGATGCGGTCAT
>Ga0115854_10044_pt1 | contig 24070 bp, 26 predicted proteins | sample InSIn2SAF170_FD_83868 | JGI IMG/M metagenome (GOLD analysis project Ga0115854, IMG submission 83868)
AAAAAAAAAAAAAAAAAAAAAAAAAAAAAAAAAAACTATAAAAATACTCTTGTTTTCGAAGCATATCTTCATGGATCAAAAGTAGCAAAAAGAATGACACTTGGTTGTTGACTGCATACTGACTAGGCAACAGTTGAGCAGCGACTGTGTTGGCACTTTTTCTTTCAAAATTGACACATGGTTGGCAAATGATGATCTGATTTGGCTACCACCTCTACTACATGTTCACCCCTTTAAACTTTGACAACTAGCATCTTCGTCGTACATGTGAACACCTCCCACAAATTTAAATTTAACTACAGGACACTAGTGGCCTCAGAGAAGCATGTGCAACACTAGTAAACTCAAAAAATGTTGCGTGACACTAGTAAACTCAAAATACACTATGCGACATTGATAACCCTCTATGCAGCATTGTTTGAATAATAGTAGCCTTTGCACAGCATTGCGTAGCACCTGCACAACGAGACAATGCTTTGTGTATATCTCCCAAACAGTAATACCTATGTAAAAACTAAAGGATATTATTTTAGATGATACTTTTGTAAAGATAATGATTTCTCAATTTCTCCAAATTCTTTTCCAACTTCCTAGAAAATGCTCTGCAAAACAATGACCTAAAATAGGAAATTTACGAAATGTGAAAAATGAGCTTTGAAGATGCATTCGAAACTATAGATATGTTACAAATATGCAGAAACTAGAAGAGGTTATTGTTCATTGGTTTGTGATTGAGAAAAATGTTTTTCAGTCTTTTGAAATTTGGCTCCATGCATTTGGAAACAATGTTTCAAAATGATGTCTAAAATACGGCATTTTGCGCAACACTATGCAGTGAATCCACGTAGCCCTCCATGCTCTATATGGTTGCACACCTCCTCTAGAAAAATGGATCAAAGGGGTAGGATTTAAATGTATATGTGATGGTGTATAGTCCTTTAAGTTATCATTTCCCTGTTTACAAGCTTCCCAAATTATTGATCCTATTTGCGCAGCAGTTGTGCAGTGACCTTCTTCCACATGGATTATGAATTTTGGGGGGTGGGGGGGGGTGTGGGGGTTATAATGGCATGATGATGAGGTGTGAATTGAGGGATGAAATGATGATAAATGTCACATGGAAGGAGTACATAAATATGAATGATAAATCATGAATGACGGACATGGGAATGGTTACACGGGGATATAATAGACACCACTAACAGACCTATAAAATTTTAACAAATGAAACTTGATCGCTATGGTTTTAAATTTTGATAAATTGAAACCCCATGTAATGACCCCCCTAGACTATGACAATAGTGATCATAGGCAAAATATATATACAAACCCCCAAAATTCCAACTCAAAAACCATAATGAAAGCTTTCAAACTCAAACACCCCTTCCCATTAATGATAAATACCTTGATGACCAAATGAAAAACCACTTTCATAGTGACTTCCCATGCAGTGGTTAGTCAAACTCATAATAGTGAAAATTTTTGTGAGTTTGAACCTTTGTATGATAGAAAAAACTATGAATTTTTGAAGACCTTCGACTAATAAATTAATTGACTCTAACAAAAGTAATATTAATATGCTAGCTTGCATATTGTTAAAACGGAGGAAGCTTTCAATATAAGTATCTCAAAGATCTAATTTCAAATATCCAATGGCAGCATAAGGAGACTTTGCATATTATTTTTATGTGCGTTGAATCACATAAGTTTTCATAACATATACACTCCCACTTGGTGTTGGCCTTATTCACTCTCCATGCTAAAACTCTCAATCTTCTAGTTTGCTCCAGAAGTCTGCTCTTAACCAAATGATTTTTGAGCCATTCATTCTTCTGTCAATCTCATAGTTAGCATTTTCGAGCAACTAAATCAATCTGACTTCTGTTTGATTCGTATGGATACTTTTATGAGACGGATTGAGTGATATTATGCCTTTGTCTCAGGTAAGGAAGCCAGATTTTATTAGTAAGCATACAAATATTGTTAAAATTTGTTTGTCAAAAATCAAGCAGAATTTAAGGTGAATTTATTTGTAGGGATTTATAAATTGTGGAATTGCATAATGCTTCTATGTAAATAGTAGTGCAATTCTAGTTGAATGTCATGTCCCTCCTCAAACCCATATGTAACAGGGTGTTGCTACACAATTTTGGCAACAATTTGTGTTTAAGAGGAGAACCCCACACGCAGAAACTTAGGAGCTATAGGCAGTTCGAATTATTTTTGGCAGCTAGTGTAATGTGGAGGCCACCCATGCATAATTCTAATTTGGCCAAGGAGGACTTTGGAGGGAATTTGAGTTAGTGGAAGGACGGGCCCACAAGAGACTAAGGGAGCCCAAGGTGATAAAAGTAGATGGAGCTCTCATTTTTTAGCATTCTGATTAGTTTGACAAACAAACTCATTTTCTACGCTCTGATGTTCAACAAGTCTACCGACTATTTAGTCACAAGTCTTCCGCAGGGAAGATTCAACCTCTTCTTAGGGAGACCATCCGTGCATGCCCTAGGGAGGCTTTTACAAAATATTTTCCAGGGAGTCTAGTACAGTCACACACTTTAGTCATCAGCATAAGAGGAACTGTGTATTCCTGGGCAGCCAGAGAACACGCAGGATGGGTTAGAAATCAACAACAGGGATTCATAGCTTACTGGGAGAGTCAAGAATAGACCAACAAAGGGATTCAAAGCTTGCTAAGAGAGTCAGGAGTTGAGGAGGTAGCATATAAAGGGCAACTCTGTTGGAGTAGCAGCCAGCTAGTCCAGCGCAATAGTCAGCGCAGAGGCCACTATAACAGCAAACTCGTGGTGCTAGGAGAGCAGTCATCCGAACCAAAGGTCATCCAGGAAGCAAGGAGTTATTTAGTAGAGGTGGACCCAGCATTGTAGGGGTATTTTCAGAGGGCTTGGCAAGATATTTCCGGCAAGTCTAATTTGGTTGTAATAGCTGGGGAGAGGGTCCAAGGAGGCTGAAAATCCAAAGTCAAAAATAGAGAAATTCCCTTATGGGTTTTTCTAGGTTTTTGACAAGGATCCCAAATATAAAGTTTCATAATTTTCTTAGCACAATAGATGGGGTTTTAAGTCATATCTTTGCAGCGGGTAGTGTAGAATTATTGGGGATTGAATAGTGCCTTTGGGGGTCGATTTTGGGAAGTCAAATTGGGTCAAACTATTTCTGGGTTTTTGTGGGTTTTGGCCAAGGAGTTTGGGGTTAAAAGAAGATAAATTTCTGGGTAGTTTTAGTGCACCTTCCATCCATTTGAACTTCAAAAAAGTAGTAGCTTATGGGCAACATAATGTAGATTGGTGCAACAACTGGGCAACCTTCTTCTCAACCATTTTTCTACCTGGGTTTGGTATTTATTGTCCTTTTAGACAAGCCCAGGTGCACCATTCCATCATTTATTGTATTTGACTTTCATAAATATAATAAAATGGCTCAAAAGTTCTCCATTTGCATATTTTATATGGGTGTTCGCTGAATATTTCGTTTTTGTAATTTGTTGCATGTATTATTTGCTTGCTATCACTTGTATTCTTATTAAGGACCATTACAATGGTATCAAATCATGATCTTGGCCTAGTTGTGGGAAATTAGCCAAAATATCATGGAAGATTTGGGTATGAGTGCACAGTGACGGGTGAAACGAGAGACAAACCCATGGCTCAAGGGAAATGCAGTATGCAGAAATTCTGGGGTAGAATTCATTGGGACGATGAGAGGTTGGCCTAGTTGAGGAGGGTGACTGACCAAACCCATCCTCACCCTTACAACAAAGATGTTAGAGGTGAGCAGGTCGTGGGGGTGCAACCATCTGCATCATGTGGGGAAATTTGACCACATAAAGGCACAAGATCTCCTAAGAAGGAGTAGATAGGACAAAGAAAATTAGAGGGTGAGGCCAGGGGGCACTTTTGCTGGAGGATACCTAGCTTTAGATATCATGAGCCTAAGGAGGAGGTTGAGCATGATATTGAGATCCCATAGGATGGTGAGGAGCACATTGATATACCTGGTGTGGTGCAGGAGTGACCTTTATTAGAGACCTCTTTGATAGCCCCAGTTGACACCCTGGTGGAGAGGATATAGCCTACTCAAATAGAACCATTTTTTGAGGGGGTTCCATCCCTAGACTAGATACCAACGATTGTTAAGGTATCTAGAGCCGTGACCGAGTTTACAAGTGATAAATGCCCATGACAATTCCATCAGTTTCAGGCCAACCTTCTAGCATTAAAAAGGAAGGTCGCATTAGTGCGAGAGGCGATTCTACAGCAGAATGAGGAGTTGGAGGGCATCAATCCACGACAAAATTGACTCAAGTTGGGGAGAAGTTGGATTTCCTATTGGTGCAGTTAGAGTTCACATTGGAGTGTGAGATTGGCCCTCTTCGGACATACATGGGCAAGGTTGGCAGCATTGTTAGGTTACCATGGCCCATTGGACAGAGGGAGACAGATCTACCTAGTCAGATTGTATGTATTGACCGAGATAGCGAGATGAGACCACCGGAGTTGCATAGGGTGCAACATCCTAATGTTGGGTTTTTTCTATGTGCAAGAGTTCGTGCATTCGATCCCTCTCCTAGGGTTGGTTGGCGAGAGATTTTGAGTTGGTATGCAGTGGATGGACTATGGAGACGGTAGTGGACCCATGTGGAGCTCAGTAGGAGTTTCCAAGTACTGGGGATGCTGGAAGCCCCCACTGGCATTTGGATCTGGAAGGAACTACCTATCATTTCCCGTGTATGTCAGTTGACTACAATCAGGATGGTGCAGTTGAGCATGCACTTTTGCTAGGGCACTCTCGATCAGCACCAGGGGTTGATCAATTTATTAACAGACTCTTTTGGTTTTCTTGGTATGGCATTTGTACACAAGATCACTGGGTGATCATCATACTCTCGCAGGAGATTGTCGAAGGAGGTGGCTTTGATAGGCCACCAGACGATGCCTTACATGGATTTGGGGGCTCTTCACTTTTGTGCAAGGCATAGAGGACGCAGAGGAGCAGAGCAGTGGTGGCATCACTGCTGACACATAAGGAGAGTCACTTCTTATATCCCTAAGGGGGGATTTGGAGGAAGATCCATTCATCTACAAGGATGATGATGCGATGGTGGAGGTGATGATACTGATTGGGTGTGGCTTAACACATATAGACACAGCTCTAGGCCATCATATCCAAGGATGTGTGGGAGCATATAACATTGAGCAGTGGCCTACAGGTGGGCATGGATATGCATGGTGGTGTGTCATAGTGTGTCTCACCGTGTTGCGGAGTGGGAGTGCCTCACATCGCAGTGAGTACATGCGGGGAGTGATAGGTGCAGTAACACAGGTAGGAAGCAAGATGGTACAGGATGGCATAATTGCAGACAAGGGTATCCCGCAGTGTACAGGGGTAGGTCGTGGTGTATAGTGGCATGTCTAGGAGTACTAGGATGATCAGTGGTATGTAGAGGCGTATGGTGTTGCACAATGAGGTCTTGGAGTGTTTCCTCCAAGGACACCCATGGACGGAGATACCAGGAATACCTTTGGGTGTAGTTCACCCAGAATCGATGGGGACATAGATGAGTGATACTTTATGGTATCCATAGGGACTCACACCCCTGACCCTCTTCTACGTCACTTATAGGAAAGGGTGATCTGGTTGTTGTCCTTTTAAACTTTGGACGTGAGCAACAAGGGATGGGGAGCTCACCCAAGATATTTGGATGACACTTGGTGTGATAGAGGAGAGACTTCTCAGTGGGGGCATCGAGTTGTTGTGCAAGTTGACATGCATAGGTCAAGGTATGAGGTGATGAACGATAGGGATGCCATATCATTCATCACTAATCTTATGCCTGGGGAGCTAGTCATGGGGGAGACATGTTTCACTCTTTCCACAGGGCATGTCTTGACCATGCATGAGCATAGGATATCATGTGCAGCTAAGATAGTTTTCTATCATGTATCTGGTATCCTGGAATTCTATCGACATATTCTCCAAGGGGTGGGTAGTTGAACCAATGGTGATGGTTGGCAGGAGCAGTATGTATCCACATACACTTATTCGATTGCATGTATCAAATACCCATCTACTGGTTGCACTCATGGGGTAGCTATTTGGTGCACGTGGTTTCTAGTGGTCATCAGTACTACACAGTGGTAGGCACCGGACAATTTAGCATGCCTCAGATTAGTTCATGATGTGTGGAGCCTATATATGGGTGGCATACATGGACTAGAGATGAGGGCCAAAGGGATTCCATCGATTGTTAGGGATATGCCGTAGTAGGTCTACTTATGGTATGTAGTGATTTAATTGATCGATATATCACTCATGATGAGCTGAGTCGTGGCAGAGAGTGATATAGTTCACTCTTGGGATGACACATGGGGGTTCATAGAGGGTTTCATCATATGGGGAGGTAGACATTCTTTATTGTTGCATAGGTTCAGAGTTAGATTTGGATGGGTAGGCCTTGGTTCCAAGGAGATTCCCAGGAAGGATGTGTCTCGCATCTTTCAGTATTCCACCATCGAGTTCCAGGAGAGCAGGATATTGTCTGCGCATGATGGGGAGTATGACATGGTCAGAGTAGTGCAGCATCAACATGGTGGCACCACTTCGGGACTAGCAGGGAACTGGGGCATCACAACTCAATAACCTTTAGGGATGCATCGAATATTGTAGGGGGAGATCATACAGATCTTCCATTTGGATTTAGCGAGTCACTGATGGAGCAAGGGACTTCTAGTACTTGCACCGGGCAAGATAGTGGGTGAAGCGATGGGATTTTCATGTTGGACATGATGGCCAGGGATCCTCGTACTAAAGGACTCTTTCATATCAAACAGTGTTGAGGCCAAGGATGATTCAGTGGCACATCTGGGACCTTGGCACATGTTACAATGATAGTGAGGAGCAACAATTAGAGAGGATGCTCGTCCAGGAATTTCTTGAGGACAAGCGATTTTTGGGGTGTTGGAAGAACTTGCCGGAGCAAGATGCCACCTAGGAGGGTGAGCCCATATTGGAGCACCCAAATTTGAGGTTGCTTACGGGAAAGCAACATTTGGGAGCAAAGGACTGTCATCTCCTTTCTCATACCCATTTGTAGCCGCGTGCTATTACACAATTTTGGCAGCAATTTTGGTTTAAGAGGAGAACCCCACATATAAAAACATAGGGGCTATAGGCAATTCGAATTATTTTTGGCAGCTAGTGGAATGTGGAGACCACCCATGCATAATTCAGATTTGGCTAAGGAGGATGTTGGAGGGAATTAGAGTTAAGGGAAGGAGGGGCCCATAAGAGGCTAAGGGAGCCCAAGGTGATAAAAGGGGATGGAGCTCTCATTTTCGAGCATTTTGATTATTTTGACAAACAAACTCATTTTGTACGCTCTGATGTTCAATGAGTCTACCGGCTATTTAGCCACAAGTATTCCACAAGGAAGATTCAACCTCTTCTTCGAGGAACCATCTATGCCCGCCCTAGGGAGGTTATTACACAAGAGTTTCCAAGGATTCTGGTATAGTCACACACTTCAGTCGTCAACATAGGGAGGAACTGTGTATTCCTGGGCAGCCATAGAACACGTAGGATGGGTTAGAAATGAGCAAGGGGGATTCACATCTTGCTGGGAGAGTTTGGAATAGACAAACAAAGGGATTCACGGCTTGCTGGGAGAGCCGGGAGTTGAGAAGGCAGTGTAGAAAGGGTAACTCTATTGGAGTAGCAGCCAGCTAGACTAGCGCAGCGATTAGCGTAAAGGCAAATGTAGTAGAAAACTTGTAGTGCTGGGAGAGCAGTCATATAGACCAAGGGCCATCTGAGAAGCAAGTTAGTTAGTACATCTGGACCCAACGTTCTAGGGGTATTTTCAGAGGACTTGGCAAGCTATTTCCTGCAAGTCGAATTTGGTTGTTGCAGTTGGAGAGAGGCTCCAAGGAGGCTGAAAATCTAAATTCAAAACCAGAGAAATTCCCTTCTAGGTCTTCTAGGTTTTTGATAAGGATCCAAAATCTAAAGTTTCATAATTTTCTGAGCACTTTAGGTGGGGTTTTAAGTCGTATCTTTGTAGCAGGCAGTGTAGAATTGTTGGGATTGAATAGTGCCTTTGGGAATCAATTTTCGAAAGTCCAAATCAGGCCAAACCATTTCTGGGTTTTTGTGGGTTTTGACCAAGGAATCCAAGGTTAAAATTGTATAAATTTATGGGTATTTTCAGCGCACCTTCCATCCTTTCAAACTTTGGCAAAGCAGTGGTTTCCAGGGTAGCACAGTGCAGATTGGTGCAATAGCTAGGAAGCCTTCAGCTCAACCATTTTCCTACGTGAGTTTGGTCCTGCTTGTCCTTTTAGACAAGCTCAAGTGCACCATTCCATCATATATTGTATTTGACTTGCATAAATATAATAAAATGGCTTAGAAGTTCTCCATTTATAGCTTTTATATGGGTGTTTGCTGAATATTTCGTTTTTGTAATTTGTTGTATGTATTATTTTCTTGTTATCACTTGTATTCCTATTAAGGATCATTACATTGAAGCTTTTGATTCTCGTGATTGAGAAATGGATAAAATTATTAATGTATTAGAGTTATTGAATACCTTGATGCATTCCACTATTGGTGGGATGGTAAAAATCTGTAAAGACACTCTCTCTCATATTGTGACCTACCTACAAATTGCACAAGAAAACATTGAATTTTTGCAATTGGAGTCTCATCTTTAGCAAGATGAGTTATAATAGCATAAGCATCATGACACCCATCAGTAGCCAGCAAGTGGAGAAATTAGTAACATTGAGACATACTCCCATCAGTAACAAGAAATGAAAAATGTAGTACCCATTTCAGGAGCAGATGTGCAGAAAGATGTACAGGTTTAGTCTGCACTTCCCAAGCCAATTATCAAACCTTGGGAAGAGCTTGTCCATAAAAATCAAAAAACCAATCTTGGATATGACAAGGAATTGTCCTTTCATATTTTATACTATTCCAAGCACATTCAATTTCAAAGTGTTGGGTCTCTTCATGGCAGTTCACCTTCACCTGTTCCAGATTTTTCTCCTCCACATTCGCAACCAAAAGTTGTAAATGCCAACATCGTGACCGAGCTGGCCATATGAAACAGCACTATTTTTATCTTCATCCATGTGAGAATTGTCATAAAATGACTCATTCTTCAAATAGATGCTTCATAAACAAGCCTACTACAAGCAAAAAGATTCATTTTGGATGGATCACTTCTTGGAAATGGGCTTCAACAGACAAGAATATATTTCAGTCATATGATAGAATTTGTTTAAAGTATTGAAAAATATTACGATTGATTTTTCTCCATCTTCTCAGCTTATATCTGGCAGGGGGGAAGTGATGGTCATATACAAGTTTCAAAGCCACATCAAGCGAGCCAGAGCCGTAACTTTCCATGCCATATTCAAAGTTGTATCTAGAGACAGAGATGCCCTTGATCATGCCTTTGGTTGGTGGTCAACCTAAACCATTTATGAAGTTTTGACACCTCCCTTTTAAATTTGAGCTTCTCCCTCTTCAAAGAATTAGAGACACTTCCTATAGCAGGAGACTTCAACTTCTTGCCAGTTTTGGAAGAGTTCCAAGAATTGTATTAAGCATTCCAGAGTTGGTGGTCATCCTTAAACCACCATAGGTTGAGACCTCCATTTTTAGGTTGAGGTTCTCCCTTTTTATGCAGGTTGTAGACCTCCCTTCTTCCAAGTTGTAGGCATCCCTCTTCAAAGCATTATGGAGCACTTCCTCTGGCAAAATACCTCAGCTTCTTGAAATATTTGTAAGAGTTCCACGAATAGCACTAAGTGTTCCAGTGTTGGTGGTCATCCTTCAACCGCCACCTTATACCAACATCTCAAAGAGCACATTCAACCTGGTGCAGCCATGCATTTTTGCACATTTTGTATTTCATCTCTCTTCTTGGACTCATACATACCCCTTTAGATTTAGGGGGGAATTTTCAACAACTAATCCGCTAAGGGTTAAGGTGTGGAAGTTTGAAAGTCAAAGGGAGTTCAAGAGACGTTGGAAGGTGAATCAAACAGTCACAAGAATTTATTATAAATGTACATCTATGTATGTTAATAGTAAATGAAATTCATTGTTTTATCTTATATGTCTCTTCACATTCCTTGTGTTTTCAACAGCATGGCTATCTGTAAATCGCAAAGAAAGGCTAAAACCATTATCATACCCAAAAAAACCCATGTCAATGACAACAAATGAACCAAATACACACATGCATATACCATGCATACCAAAACCAGCTAGGAAATCATACATGCAACATGTTACCTGGAAGAATTCTCGTTGAAGATGCTTGATCCAACCTTTCCTTGCTTGATCCTTGCTTCCTTTGCTTTCCTTTTCCTTCCTTTGCTTACTTTCTTTCTTTCTCCTCTTGGTTCTCTTCTCCTCTCTAAAACCAATTCCAAAACTAAATTGACTAAAGGCCCCAAATTGATGCTTTGAATCCTTTTTATTATTCATGCCTCTAATTTCTTCATTTTCCCTCATTTTCCTTCAATTTCCTCCTCACATGAAACATGTGACCTTTCACCTCCCTTTTCTCCTAATTTCCTTTATTTTCATAAATAAATGCCAATTAATGTCTTTTTTCCTTTTCAATGTCTTTATCAATTTCCCCTTAGCCATAATAACGAAATGAACACCCACTATGATGTTTTGACCAACATTCAACTTGGAATATGTGTCCCATGACCTTGGTCTTATTTTTTCTTTATTAAATTTATTACATGAAATTTTAACCCACGGATATTACATACCCCTCCCCCTCAGGGGAACACCATCCTCAGTGTTCTATGATACATATGACCAGCAAAATCGTTGAAAGAAAAATATATTTTCCGTGGAGATTTATAACTTAGCTTGACATAGTATTTACAATGAATAGCCTACTCAAAAGAAAAACCATCATGACAAACATGACAACATGACAACCATACTTCTTATTGTAGCTTTATAACATAGCTCATTCCAGTATTTAAAACAACAACCATACATAAATATGTACTTATACCAAAAACTCATTTACCTCCAGTGAAAATAATGAAGGATACATAGCCCGCATCTGATAAACCATCTCCCATGTAGCTTCATCATGCCAAAAGTGCTTCCATTGTACTTTAACTTGCTCGATTGCTTAGTTCCTGAACATGAGTTGTTTCTACTGCAATATGCACTGAGGTTCCAGCTGGAATTATCCTTCCGGCTCCACCTAGAATACAGACCAATCAATCACATTATCAACATCCTTTATATATCTTTTAAGCAATGAAACATGGAAAACATCGTGGACTTTCATTGCTAGAGGCAGTGCAAGTATATAGGCCACTAGTCCAATCCTCTCAAGGATCTCAAAATGTCTACAATACTGAAGTACCAACTTGGCACACGATCCAATCCTCAAGGAGCTCCTCTTGGGCTTGATGCACAAGTACACATATTCCCCAACCTGAAACTCCTTAAATGCCTTGTTTCAATTTGCATAACTCTTATATGTATCATGTGTTTCCTTTAAATTCTTCTTTATAACTTGCATTTCCTATTCCATCTTTGCCAACATGCCTAGTCCTATAAGTACCTTGTTCACTAGATCACTCCAACTGATGGGAGTGTTACAACTTTCCTCATAGAGTGCCCCAAATGGACTCATCCTCAGTGTCTCCTAATATCTAATATTGTAAGAAATCTCTACTAGTGGATGATACTCCTCCCACTTCCATTGTTGATGCATAATATACATCCTCGGCATATCCTCCAGTATCATGTTGACCCTCTTTGTTTTTCCATCTATCTGTGGATGATAAGATGTATTCAAGGACAACTTTGTATCCAAACCTACAAATATCTCCATCCAAAACCTAGAATTGAACTTAACATCTATGTCTAATGCAATCTTCTTCTGAACACCTTGTAATCTCACTATCTCCCTGATTAATATCTGAGCTACCTCACTAATTAAATTAGTAATATTTATTGGAATGAAGTGGGCTACCTTACTCAACCACAACCATGATAGAATCATTATCCTTTGATGTCCTCAGAAAACTTGTAACAAAATCCATGTAAATGACCTCCCATTTCCATTCTGGAATCGAAATAGGCTATAACAAACCAGCTGGGTGCTTACACTCTACCTTCACCTACTGAAAATCCAAGCATCTAACCACAAACTCTGCCACTTCCTTCTTCAAATTCAGCCAATACTAGAACTTCTTCACAACTTTCAATGTCTTCAAATATCTTAGGTGACCAAAATATGCCTTGACATAAAGCTTCCTCAATATAAGCTTCTTAAGCTCACTATCATTTGACACATATATCTCGTCCCTAAATATTACCAAGCCATTTGTCATGAGATGATAATCCACACCCTGATCACTTGTATCTTGTTGTAACATGTTCTTAAGTTGTTGATACTTGTCATCCTACTATCATGCATGTAATATCCGGTCTTGTAAATTTGTCCCATACGATATCACAATTGCAACATGGTTTAATTGCACTCTCCTACTAAGAGAATTTGCAAGCCTTTTCTCCTTTCCCTTAATGTACCTGATCTTAAAGTCAAACTCACTAAGCATGGCCAACCATCTATATTTCCTCGCATTCAAATTTGGTTGGTCAAACAGATACCTCATCCCATTGTGATCCCTCATCAACACAAACATCTTGTCAAGAAGATAGTGTCTCCACATATTTAGTGCATGAATAATAGTTTCCAACTCCAAATCATGTGGCACATAGTTCTACTCATGCTCATTTAGTTTCCTTGACTCGTAGCATACTACATGTCCCTCCTACATCAGCACTCCACCAATTCCTATCTTGCAATCATTTGTGCACACCACGAACTCTTTTTCTGGATATGCAATCTTTAAGACTGGAGAATTTGTAATCAAGTTCTTCAATTTCTTAAAAATAGATGCACACTCCTCAATCCATTCAAGCTTCTTTCCTTTTTGTTTCAAAGATGTAATAGGGTAGGAAATTCGTGAGAAGTTCCTGATGAACCTCCTATAGTAACCTGATAACCCCATGAATGATATAACTTCATTTACATTTATAGGAGTTGCCCATTCCATGATAGACCTTATCTTTTCTGGATCCACTACTATGCCTCCCTTCGAAACAGCATGCCCTAAGTAATGTACCTATGTCTAAAAGAAGTTGAATTTACTAAGTTTGGCATACAATTGATGCTCTCTTAGCAATCTTAATATTGTTTCTAAATGTTTGGCATGGTATTCCTCATTCTTAGAATATATCAATATATCATCAATGGATACAATAACAAAATTGTCCTGATAAGGATGAAACACGTTATTCATCAAGCACATAAAAGTAGCTTGAGCATTAGTCAAACCAAAAGGAACCACAACAAACTCATAATGTTCATACTTGGTCCGGATTTATTTTTTATAGATGTCCTCTTCTTTGATGCGTACCTGATGATATCCTAATCTCAAATCAATCTTTGAGAACACTAGTTCTCCTTTCATACGGTTAAACAAGTCATCAATCCTTGGCAATGGATACAGGTTCTTGATCATCACCTTGTTCTACTACCTATAGTCAATGCACAACTTGAGAGTACCACCCTTCTTCTTCATGAACAACATTGGTCCACCCCAAGGTGATACACTTGGCCTAATGTATACCTTATCAAGGATTTTCTTCAATTAAAACTTCAATTCCACTAATTCTAGAGTGATCATCCTGTATGGTGCCTTTGATGATGGTGCCACTACTGGTACCAACTCAATAGAAAAGTCCACTTCCCTATGGGGAGGAAACTCTGAAATTTATGTTGGGAATACATCTTGAAAGTGTTGCAAGGTAGTGTACCTCTTGAAGGTTTTTGCATCCTCAACATCATTAACCTTATCACTAGAAATATGAATTGCAAATAATACACACCCTTTCTTGCAATTGTGCTTTTCCTGCATAGTTGTGACCATCCTCACTGATGTAGGATTCTTCTTTCCCTACAATACTCTATTTTCCTCGTCATCATCCAAGCACTCAATAGCCTTTTCATAACAATATACTTTGGTTCTATGGAGGTACAGCCAATCCATGTGCAAAATCATACTATATGACCCCAATGGAATCACATTCAGATGTGCTAATGTAGCCATCCATTTAGCTCAAATGCACAAGCTCTTACCAAATGGTGAACTCTCTTCTCAGTACATGTAGCCAACTAAACCAACCAAGACTTTGCATGCACTTCTTTTCTCAAACCACACTTATCCACCGAGTCAGGATTAACATAGTTATAATTATATCCAGGGTCAATCAAAATAGAAATAACTGAACCACAAAGCTTACTTTCCATCCCAATAATGGATGCCTGGTGATATGCTGCATAAATCTGAGGAATGATATGACCCACATTCCCAATTGTTTGTGCCTCTCAAGCACTATAGATCTTATGCATACCACCCTGGTACAATGGAAAATTATTCTTGCGATGATATTTTCCACATATCCAACACTACAATGGTCCCCTACCATCACCTCTATTTTTTTCTCTTTAGGTTGTGGCCCAGTCCCTTCTCAATTGCATTAAATTTCTTGCAAGTAGCAATATTTTCTTTCTCGCCTGCTTCCTAAGGTCTTCCTCGATTTGGTGGCCACTTCCCTTCAACTTTCTCATTCCCTTTCAAATCACGCTTAGGCTCAACTTTATGCTTTGACTACTCGTAATAATGCTTTAGTTTCTTGATGGCTTTCTCTAGCGACTGAGGCTCATCAAACTTAATCCAATCTCTATATGATGTTGGAAACCCACTGATGATCCTTTGAATATTTTCTTTCTCATCCTTGAGGTAAGACACATACCTCAACAACTCTATGAACCTGCTAGTATACACATCATCTGTCATAAAACCCATCTGCAACTCATAAAACTCCTTAGTTGTGTCACCATAATACATTTCAGATAGATACTTATAATTTTTGGGTCTCTCAAACTCATCCAAAATCAAATATTATTCTTAAACGCCCTTGACATTCTTCAAATCTTCCCACCAAATGTCTTCTTTCCCTTTGGGACTGAAGGTAGCTATGTTGGCTTTCATGGTTCTCTGAATAGTTATACAATTTGAAGAACTTCTTCATCCCTAGAAACCATGCCTTTGTATCTTCTGACTTTTTCATCTCTCCATGGAATGTAGGAAGCTTGATATTCTTGAACTCCTCGGGAAAGTACTCATTCCTCCTATAAGGATGATGGCGGTGATGGTGGTGATGATGTCTCATAGACGAGGAACTAGAATGATACCCATACCTATCAGTCCTCCTGTCAGGTGTATCTAATGATATGCCACCTCTGATTGTGTCCCCTCTATCCAACATGTATCCTGACCAAGACCTACTATCATAGGCCCCATTAATATTATTTTCATATTCTTAACTAATCCTCGATGGTTCCTATCTTTGCAAGTCTGAAAAACTCTAAAGGATCACTACATTAACCTATGCATATTTTTCCCATGCCTTGAAAAGTATTTCTTAAGCCTCAACCAACCTATCATTGTCTTCCTTGTAACTTCTTATCTCTGCTCTCAAACTCCTCAATGTATCTATTATACCAAGCAGATACTCATCTCCTTGCTGACCAACTAATTTGTAGGGAGAGTCACATGAATATCTACCATTTTACTTGTCATATTTGATTCTCTTCTTCCTAAAATTACACCATGTCAGCTAAACTGAAATATAAACATAATCAACATACCTTAGTGAAATTCAGGGGTGGCTTATCTTGTCTACAAAATTAGTCCAAATTAGCACAATACATGTATAATCACAGTCATATCAATATTCCAACATCATGCATGACCATAAGAACTACATACCATAACTTCATGCATGACAAACATAACCATTGCAATGCATGTATAACAACATGCATCTAGCCACATGAGCCAAATGGGCTGAGCATAACCATACCACCCAAAGAGAGCACAACCCTCTTTGATACCACTCTGTAACGCCTCCTCCCATCTCTACCCACTTTCACTAGCCTATCGAGGAAAGCATAAGTCGAAGGCTACACTAAAATGACTGAACCTCCTAGACAACCTTAACGAAATGGAGTCAACAAATCAACAGTTTACTGACTTCCCTCAGGTGCTGCAAGACTGCCAAGATCTAAACCACCCTTCCAAGTGTCAAAACCCCGAGTTAACATTTCTTTTCACTAATCTGGACTCTCAGACACTAGAAAAACACTACTTAAGTTCAATTGTAACCATCAAGTTGCATGCATGAGTCCTATAAGGGAGAGACTGCAGTCTTTTTCACCCATTTCTATGCTTGTGACCATGGGATTTGAGCCATGTTTTCAAGGCTACTCTCGATACCATTGCCCAAAACTTGACTAGACTTTCCAAAATGATAAATGACACAAGGACAAAGCCTCTAACGTAAAACTTAATCAAGGACTTGACCTAACCCGGTCTAACCATAACAGCCATTATGTCAAACACATGGTGAATATGAAATATACAGGTCATGAATGCACATATGAAGATAGAGATTTGAAACTTATTTGGGAAACATAAAGAAGGTCTAATTCCCTCTCACCATAGATGTAATAACATTTATTAGGTCATGCATTCATTAACTATTCATTTACAAGTAAAAACATGATAAGAGCCATAACTTGATTCTGTCATAAAACCATGCTTATAACCAACATATAACCAGATAATAATGATAAAATATCCATTGAAGACATATATTAACAAGTATAATTACTAATGAATTACAAGTGGAAGGAGCTCTTATCGTTCATATGCAAAACACAACCAAGTTAGGGACTTCCACTTGCCACCCGACCATATATCGAGTTGAACCAAATATTTCTTTCAACCAATCACCCTCGCGCCATACTCTAAGTAGGAATGTGGGATCTCATGGGATAAACCAATGCATAAACAACCAAGGGAATCCAGAGGTTAAATCACCTCCACCCTGACACTATCGTGATCTCACCTAACTCGCTCTTGAGATCACAAAATGAAACCGAGCTTGGATGCCTTAGAATTCCTTCACCATCCCTTGAGGAATTTTCCTGTCTACGCCCAATTGTTGAGGTCTTCCTGGAGAAAACCATCTCCACCCCCAATCTTTGGGATTTTATTAAGACCACCTCACCTAGATCCAAAACCTTTCATAAATCCATAGCTAAACCAAGAATGAATCCCATCACACCATGGCTATCCGGAAATGACAAAGAAAGGATGAAACTACTATCACACACGTAAAACCCATGCTAATGACAACAAATGAACCTCATACACACATGCATATACCATGCATGCCAAAACTAGCTAGGAAATCATACATGCAACATGTTATCTAGAAGTATTCCCACTGAAGCCACTTGAACCAACCTTACTTTACTTGATCCTTGATTTCCTTGTCCTTCCTTTGCTTACTTTCTTTCTTTCTTTTCTTGGTTCTCTTCTCCTATCTAAAACAAACTCCAAAACTAAACTAACAAAAGGCCCCAAACTGATGCTTTGAATCCTTTTTATTATTCATGCCTCTAATTTCTTCATTTTTCCTCTATTTTCCTTAAATTTCCTCCTTAGATGCAACCTGTGACCTTTCACCTCCCTTTTCACCTAATTTCCTTTATTTTCATAAATAAATGCCAATTAATGCATTTTTGTCTTATCCAATTTCCCCTTAACCATATTAACCAAATGAACACCCACTAGGATGTTTTTCCCAATATTCAGCTTGGAATACATGTTCGATGACCTTGGTCTTATTACCTGAACTTTTAACCCAGGGTCATTACAGGCTTATAGTCTAATCATTATACTTTGGCTCAATGATTCTCTATGGCATTAATTTGAACTAGCTTCCACACACCACATAACAGTGACTTTCTCTAAGGATCGCATTTAATTATGATTATGGTTCGCATGAATTTACGTGAGCCAAGTCCTTATGGCTCACTCTAACTCTTTATGGCTCACATGAAAATAATTGACACAAATCCTTATGCCTCACTCTAAATCTTTATGGCTCGCATGAATTTAATTGACACAAGTCCTTATGGCTCACTCTAAGTCTTTATGGCTTGCATCAATTTATTATTACCACGTGAATTTACTAATTCCTTGAAGAGTATTGGAGGAAGAGTTAGCTTTGAGAGGGAGATGGTGCTGGAAAATGAAGGAGACAAGCACATATCTATATAAGAAATATACATGCATCATCAGCAGGTACAACTTCATTATGTTTATTTCATCTGCTATTATTTCTCTTTCTCTGGTTCTAGGGCCTACAAGTACATTCGATGAATATGAGGAACAAATCCTTTATATTGAGATTGAGAAGGATTTAAAGCCACATGTTTATTAGAATGGAAATGGAAAAGATCCTAGATATCGGAGGAAGGATTGGCGTCTCTAAGGTTTATGTCTATGATTAAAGAAAATTCCTATTTAGAGGGAGTAGATTGTCAGGTTGGATGAAATTCTCTGATAAGATGATGAAAGAAACATTTCCTTCATGCAAGGACCATTCTAGATAACAAGATGCAACAGTGACAAATGCCTTCACAATATTAAGTTGAACAATAACAAGGAAGACACTTTTAGAGGGAGAGGATTATGATGAGATCCTAGCACCTATTACTTGATGCACTATTATCAAATTTACATGAAGTTTGCTTCCTCCATAGGAAGAATTGTACTTAGAGCCACCTCAGGTTTTTGAGGCACATAGGATAAGGCTCATGAAGAAATCAAGTCCCCTAGACCTAGCATGCCTGAATTGATGGACATATTATGCATATGTCAACTCCTCTTCAAGGTTGAAGGTATTCTTTTGATGTTTGGTATATGCTAACAATCACTCCTGACATGATAAAATCATCTCCATGTTTAATACCAAATGGAGTTTACCTTTAAGCTCTGATGATCTCTTTATTAATTTGAGAAAAGTGGTATCTTTCTCAAGTGATGGGATACAGGTATTGTACCACTGACTCTTGAGGTTCAATATGGGAATATTAGAAGAAAATAGGATAGACTGTGATCCTTACCTCTCTTGGTATGTCATATCGTGCCTATTTTTTGTCAATACAATAAAGTTTGGTCCTTACAATTTATGGTAAGTTGTATTCTTCCTATTGATGATCACATACATAAGGTGATAGATTAATCCCCCCTATTTTCTATGGATATAGGTTGGAAGTTGAAGCACCCCTATTATGATTCTTCTTCTTTAGATTGAGACATCATTGTTCAACTGGTGATGAAAGGAAATAAGTAACGATGAGAGGTGATGAGATTGATGACTTGTTGATGCAACTAAGATTAGGTTGTGGAAGATGACCTAGAAACCAGTAGGGTTTGAAGAATCTCCCCTACTCTTGGTGGTGGGTTATTCCTCTTCTATGATATGAGATGAGTTGAGACGTGATGCAACAAACTTGTATATTTGAGATTATTATTATGACACAAATGGAAATTCATCCCTAACTAAAAGAGAGTGTTGATAATTGGGGCAACTATGGGAAAATGATTATTAAAGCAAGAGAAATATATTTAAAGATCGTTTTGAGAAAATTTTGCATTTAGAAGTTTTTCCCTCCAAATATCTAAGTTTGGCTTGAAGGCATCTATTTTGTGGATTTGAAGGCATTGATCCATCTCCAAGAAAGTGAATTTGGATCTCCAAATTTTGAGTCTCGCGTGGCTCTTTATTCTTCTTATGGTCGCTTGCATAAAATTTGTGATTATGGATCTATTTCTTCTCTAATTCACACCATACTCTTCCTCACATATTATCTCTAAGTCTCGCTACCACAGTGGTCTATCATTGTTGATGGCTTTATTTATTACAATGTCTCCATGAATCGCCCAATAGGCATCACATCGCATCACATATCTCAGAGACATGATCTCATACATACCATATTTTGTGGTTATAATTACCTCAGATCGTGATAATTATAATATTCTTTATGACTGCAGCATCAAAATTATAGTGATTGTGGCATCCAAATTATAGAAAATGTGGCATTGCAATTATAGTGATTGTGACATCGAAATTATATTGATTTGGCTCTTGCATTTGTATGCAATCAAAATAATATGATAGTGGCTCATTCTTAGTAACTCGGACATGACATAGCTCACACTTTGTTATTGTGGATTAGAAAATCAATAGTGCCTCACTATAATCATCTATGGCTCATCATTATTCCCTTTTGTGGCATGTATTATATTTCTTGAGATGACTCATAGTCCAATTTTTATTATATGGCTCAGTGATTCTCTGTAGCATGCATTTTAACTAGCTCCCAGACACTGCATAACAAAGAATCACTCTGAGGCTCACATTTAATTATGATTCTGACTCGTTATCTCTGAAGTTCAATTGTATACAATGGTTTGTATACTCTTTTTTTATGGTTCAAAATTTTTTGTATCTTGCATTCATAATTTTTGGGGATCGTAGTGTCTTCAATCTATTCACCTTGATTATATATATAATAGTAATATATACCTGACATGAGAAAGCGAACTTGTTATATGGACAATGCCCTTGTTGATAGTGTGATAATTAGTTACATTGAAATTATAGTGACCATGATTTAGCATTGATGTATTCATTAGAAGAACCAACCCTCATGGACATAACCAATTAAGGTTTTGCTAATCAGTGAAATTTGGACAATCACTTTTTATGATACATGTGACAATGATATTACTATCATGTTATATGATGCCAGTAAGACATATGATGGAAGTATCCTTGATGGTAGTGATCTTGATATCAATAACTTTTCTATTGTGATATATGATGAGAGTGCTTTTAGTGACAGTGGCCTTGAAATATTGATGAAATTTGTCAGTTATGTAGTTCCTTGATAGTGATGGCTCCTAACATTGAATACATATCATAGTGACATGGATGATGCATCTTGATACAGTAGATATTTTTTAATCGCTTGATTATTAGAGATCAGATCATTCAATTGACAAACGTAGCTGTGCAATAACTTGAGTTGGCTCTAGGAGGCCTAATGTATCTCATCCTTATTGTACTTTGTATCTCAACTTAACAATTGATGAATATCTAATAAAATAAGAATCTAACTACGTTTTCCCCTTTGTGGGGTTTTCCCCTCATCTTTGACCTAAATCTTGGTGTCTCTATTGTGCATGTTTTCTTCTATTGTTCTTTATTGTTCTGTTGAATTGTTGATGTTATTGCTCTTTATATATAATTTATAATGATTATATGATGTTATTGGGTGAATGTAATGTAAATATGTTCAAATGTTTATAAATGTAATTATCTATAGAATAGAACAATTTAGCCCTAAAAGTTAACAATTTTGATATACTCATGAGAAAGATACATACATCGATATACTTCTAACTCTCTCTTTTTTCCCATTAATACTAAATAAAAATGCATTATTGAGCTTACTTCTCTTATCTTTTGTGCTCTAATTCTATTAAAAGAATTAATACAAAAAAATTGGGATTTGGATTGGTGGGGAAGTATTGTCCATTTTCATTCTATAATGGAAACCATATGTCATCCTTGAACATGGCATCCATTTTGAGTCATTCACCTACTATTGGCCTTAGCCTAGATTTAGAGCTAAGGCACCAACATAAGTAAAGAACTCCTAAACTAGAATCAATATCTCACTTGAATGGTTATTATTCTATTTGTATTAGATACCATGATACCTTTAATGTAATCATTGTGTTCTACATGGTTTTCTTTACTCCAAGTTACCAAGTTCACAATTTTTTATGCCAACATATGTTCAAGCGAAGCCTCAAATAGAGTTAGTCGTGTACAGTCTAGTTTGATCTCTTGTGTCATCCATACTTATGTTAGCTATACATAAAATTTCATCATTTATTGTTCTCATCATCATCTTGATATTTCATGTCAAGTGACAAAGGATACACTAGGGTTCTCCTTCAATAGATCTCTTCCCATCGGTGCCAACTCATTATCTCAAAGGTGGATCTAGAAAATAGCTAATATATTGGAAGTTGTAGTTCTCCATGGCATGATTCCTCATATTTGACCGTCATTTTACATCATTAACCATTGTTGAATAATTATAAAATTGTTTTGCATAATCAAATATATACATGCTCATTAGATTGTGCTAGATAAATTGGGGATCCATTTTCATCAATGGTGATGTTGCTCATATTTGTCAACAAGATCCTTCAATGCCTAGTAATCAAACAGTCTCCCACATGCTCAATAATAGCTCATGTATTCACATGTAGTAGATTGTACCATCATGGTGAGATGAAGACCTTTTATATTGGTTTTACCTCACTTATGGATGTTTCCTCATGCAAGTTATGGTGGATAATGTGTTATGTACTTCAATGACCACATTTTGGCACTCTCCTTGGAATTTTTTGTCCTCCTAATATATATTGCGACATATATCCACAATGTAAATATTTCATGGCTATGACTATAATTTGATGACATGTATCCACCATGATCTCTCTTTTGTGACCATGATCTCACATATTTTCTCATGGATTTGTAGTTTGTTGTGTGGGTAACCATAATCCATTCATTTTATACAAGGTATGTGTATGCCTACCTCAACTATGTATATCATATGTATTTGGGTGTTATCTTTTACAGGGGTTTATACATCCCCCAATCCTTTGCTCCCTTACACTTCACATCTTGCATCCAACAATTATTTTTTTGCACGTACATTAGGATGGATCTCATATAACTCAAACTCACAATATCGTGAGTCCATTATAAAAGAAATACAAAAGTAAACTTGAGATGTAGCATATGTGTAATTGAAAACCTAATATAAGACTAATTTTGACCTTCCAACACTCTTATGACATTGGAAGGGGGCATTGGAATTCTCTCAGTGAAATGGGAAGGAGAGTTGAGTGCTCCAAGTCCTCAGAAAAGGAACATTTATGTGGCCAATGTTACCAAAGTTAGTGGATAACCATGGAAGAGGTTGAAAAAGTGATGACATAGAGGAGAAGGATGACAAAACCATATGAAATATATCTAGATTCATCTCGTCTACTACTCCAAGTCAACAATAAAGAAAGTATCCATGATGAAGAAATAGAGAATAGATTAGGAGTAAGGATATTGTATTGAAATCACAAGAGCTCAACCTTTAGATAAACCAAAACCCATATTAAATCCTAACTCCTTGAGTGTTAGTGAGATGATGAGACTTAAGTTAAGGAGCACAAAGATGCCATGTTAGATATAAGGTATTCATTAATGTAATAAAATGTCTTTCCCTCATTTAATTATTGTTTATCTTCCAATGAATGCATGCTTATTTGTTTATCAAGTTGTGACTTATGGTGCTAACCATTGTTCTATAAGATAGTACGATTTTAGATACTATTTAATCTTTATTTATAGGTCATATATGAAAAGAGCTAAGGATTGGAACTTTAGAGTGATCACAAGTCAAGGAAAATTTAGGATCAACCTTCTGAGGAAAGGTGTGTCTACCTCCTTCACTCTTATTTATTTGTACATGTTTGCACCTGGGTAGCTAGGGGTTTACAGGAAATCCATAATGTGTTTATCATAGGTTGTTGGTTGGCTTGTGGGATAGAATCTCTGGAAGCAATGATGAAATTGAGAAAATCATAGGCCTTTCCAAATATTTGAAATACTAGGAAATGGATCATATAGATTTCAAATCCTTGAAGGGTACCTAGAACTACTCCATAATAACAATAATCTTTCAAAGGAATACTTAGCCAAGTTGAGAAACCCATTTATATTGTACAAAAGGAAACTTTCTTTTTTTTTTTTTGGTCTATTTCTTGTCATTGACTTCATTCTTTTCATGTTTCTTTACAAATCACACATGTGTACTTTTCATCTTTCTCCTTTATGTCATCACTTTTTCAACCTCTTCCATGGTTATCCACTAACTTTGGTAACATTGGCCACATAAATGTTCCTTTTCTGAGGACTT
>Ga0115854_10045_pt1 | contig 23911 bp, 15 predicted proteins | sample InSIn2SAF170_FD_83868 | JGI IMG/M metagenome (GOLD analysis project Ga0115854, IMG submission 83868)
TCGCGCACCGCCTCTTCCATGAGTGAGGCCCCTGCACCCCCTCCGAAAAAAGTGGTGAGGGAAAGTAGAAGGTCGACCAGACGCGACACTCGTACCTCCCGCAGAGCAAGCAGGCCCCAGCCACGGCAAGAGCCTGAGCATGTCATCGTCGAAGAAGAGATGAGTGTCGACGAGCCAGAAGCCGTCGTCGTCGAAGAGGAGGACGAGGATATCGTAGAGGTCATCGAGGAGCACAGTCCGGAGCCGCCGGCGAGGAGGAAAAAGAGCGGTTATCGCACCGTCGACCCCGCCGAATTTGGCGGAGGAGGCGCCCCGCCCAGGGGCCTAAGGAAGAGCGGCAGACGCTAGTCTTGCCGCTGGGTTACATGGGTTTTGATGCTTGAGCGAGGTGTTGGTTGGGAATCTGATTGCTTACTTACATATTATCTAGTGTTCGGAATATACCCTGTTCCTGTTTCTATTCCTTGTTTCGTTGCTACCCTCTGCTTGGCCTTTCATATGACTTGTCAGCACACTTCGCTGAGAGGGACTGTTAGGTCTGACAACTGCATTGCTCGATGCTGAGTGTATGGTGTCAGGCACCGGACGATTATGGTACGATCTAGAATCAGATATCTTACCGTATATGGAGCGAGTCGAAAGCGGTCGAAAGCACACATACACAGAACCTACCCAGGCCCGAACAGACCCATCGCAGAAATACTTGTTTAGTAGCGAAGTAACCACTGAGACCAGAGCCGATCCCAGCCCCAAGCCCCTCCCTACACGCCCCATCTCAGTCCCTCACCTCCCACACCGCCCACGCCCCGGCCGCACTCGCCCCGCCCGCACAATCCACCCGCTCATCGCGCACCACCTCCACAACCCCAATGTCCTTCTTGTCCCCGCGCCCGTCGACCCTCCCATCCGCGTCATGCACCACCACCAAAACATCCATCCCCGCCAGCACGACGCGCCACAGCGCCGCACTCACGACCCCGGTCGCGCCCAACACGCGCCCGCTCGCCGCCGCAAACGCCGTCGCCATTGCGCGCCCGTCCCGCGGCGCCGCCCAGCCCGCCTCGACCTGCACGAGCCCGATACACATCCTCCCCCCGCGGACCACGGCCCGTATCGCGCCGCCCACGCCCGCCGCTAGCGCCGCGCTCGTCGCGAGTCCGCTGCGGCGCAGAGTCGCGTTCACGGTCGCGGGTAGGCCCTGGACGAGGAGGATTGTTTTCGCTTTCGCTTTCGTGCTCGTGGTCTGCGGGGACGGCGGAGGATGGATCTCGGCGAGCGCCTCGCTTAGGCCCGCGCTGTCGAGGTATTGCAGCAGCGCGATGCGCGCTAGCAGCGATTGGGCGGTGGTGGCGGCGGGCGACGCTGGTCTAGTCTTGGTAGATGAATGCGGCGGCGTCTTAGATATCCTCTCGCTGAGGAGCCGGTAGATCAGCCGGATCGACGACGTGCCCTGGTCCGGCGGCGCGACGATGTACACGGACGCTTGGGGTTCGGGGGCCGGGGCGTGCGTGCCGGTGTCTGGACGTGGACTTGCACGCGCGCCCGTCTCGGCCTGCTGCTGCTGCTGCTGGTCAAGCAGATGCGTAGCGATGATCTCGTGCGCCAGCGACGACGCGGCATTTGCGCTTGCGTCGAGGCCAAGACCGCTTCCGCTGGCCCCGATCCCGACGACGGTCCCGCTGCGCCATAGGTCGGGCGGGAGCGCCGCGTCGAGCGCGGGATTGCCCGTGCGCCAGGGCCGAGCACCGCCTTGCTCTTGCGCGGCGCCGAGCTCTAGATCCAGCAGCGACGAGGCTAATGTGATGTTAAGCGCCATGTCGGGCTGGCGTGGGGGGAGAAGTGTTGTGTTCGGAGAGGCACAGCCTGGGTCGTTCTTGTCGTCTTGCCGTCGAGATCAACGTTGACGTTATCATCGACAGTGACATTGATGTTGATGTTATGTATTAGCTTGTGTCGCTCATCGTTCGACTAATGTGGAACGAGCTTTGTGAGACCGGTAGCATCGTCTTGTCCTCTTGTTTTGTATAGCGTGCGTGGCTGGCGTGGCGTTCTGGTCGGTCGAGTGGGTGACTGACGCGAAACGAGGAATTGAAGAGAACGTCCACCCAGATGGAGGGCCCCAGATAGCGTCTTAGCGACACGCTTCACACGCTGTCATAGCTTAGGTCATCGGTACAGCGATTTTTAGCTTCTTAAAGTTTGGACAGTGAAGATGGGAAAAGACAGGGATAGTCGCTCTGCAAGGATTGCTCGATTTCAAGCTGAATGAGACTCGCTAACTACGACGACCACTACAGTCCACATGTGCAAACCTTAGTAAGGCGGCCGCAACATCTTATTACTCCCACCACTCACACTCCTTTTGCTTTCCTCTTCTTCGCCCACCTCACCAACCTTGATGCTGTTCAGCAAACTGCTCAGATCCGTCTTCCTTCCACTCGTACTATGACTCCATACGCTGGCACCACCAGCCCGGCTAGCAGGTCTTGAGTTTACCCTCCTCTTTGTTCTCTCACCTCTCGTTCTTGGCAGAGTGTTCACGGAAGCACTGTCCTTCCTTGTCGGTAAGGTTGCGTGTGACGAAGCCGATGCTGCTAACTGTTCTTGTGTGAGATTTGCGGCTGAATATTTGTCTGGCGAAGAGTCACGTGGCCAGGTCCCCGCCGTTTGCATGTTCAAGGTATCTGGAATCTTCGGGATAGGCGGTATGTCGGTGTCGACCGCAGGATTTGATAAGACCGTTACTTGGTCATGATATGTGGATGCAACCGGCACCTCTGGTTGTTGCTGTATCTGTGGCTGCGGCTGTGACTGTGGAATAGCTGTTCCGGGTCGTGACTTCTGGCTGTTCTCGCCTTCAACGAATGAGTGGTCATCACCATCGGTGGGATTCCATGACACCATACTCTCGCTGTCACTACTACTCCTACGAGAACGAGCACTGCGTCTGCTCGTACCAATTCGCCGTCCACCGTTGGCAATTCTTAACGGACTGTGACTTCTCAAATCGCCATTGGCGCCAGCCAATGCTCTCTTGAGATCTGACACCCTCATTGTCGAATCGCGACTCGAAGTCTCTGGATCACGCAATGAGCTGGCAGCGCTAAGATTCCGAGCTCGACCCAGGCTGCCGAGACCAGCAGTCATGGGTGGCACCTGTACTGGATCTGCTTCTGAAGGCGATTGCTGCCCGCTCACACCACCGTTGACTTTCTGGTGTACTGAAAGATGCTGTCTTCCAGGCCCCATGGATGACGCAGCAGTCCGCGAACCTGCTATTGAAGGATTGCTTTCTTTGTCGACGGAGGCTAAACATGCTTCTCGCGACCAGGTACCACACATTTCATCCTTTATCCTTTGAGGTATCTGATGTTCGGGGCTTGGCTTGTGGACTGGCCCTGCATTATAGCCATAGCCAAATCCTAGCGTGGGCACCGAGAAAACACGACCTGGAGAAGATGGTGGTGATGCGCGAGGTGCGGCCAGAGACTGATCATATGCTGTCGCCACTTCTTCGACGAATGCAGTGATATTGAGGAAAGGGCGGATCGCGTCAGCTGCTTCTTCAGAGACATTCCTTTGGTTCTGGCTCGCTAGACTCGAGGTCACGATCTGTGAGATGGCTAGAGGTGCAAACTTGATTCGATCGCACCAGCAGCCGAAGCGCTTCCGTCGAGATATTTCGCTGTTGAGTTCCATGCCCAGATCCGAGCTTTCGAAGTTGAATTTCTCTGCAATGGCCCACAGGTAGCCATGCACCAACGCAGCGATCCGTGCCTTGGCAGCTGGAGAATGATCGTTGCCGTTGAGAACTGCACCCTGTAGGTTCATCATCATGGGTAGACCGGTTCGGATGGCATTGAGGCCGAGTCGCTCGACGAGCGTCCACAGCAGGAGGAAGAGCAGCAGTATACTAGGCTCATGCTCGGCCCGTTCGACTGCGTCGTCATAGATAGCGACATGTAGTAATTGCAGGAACGAGGATTTGGTCCGCCGTTCGCCTTTCCGTGAAGCGTTGGACGCGGCGCGTTTGGCGATCGAGACCTCGCCATTTGCATGGCGCTCCCTTTTGGTCGTTTTTGGCATACGTGGGCCATCTTGCGGCAGATGCAGATCCGTCTGGTTCGTCTCTAGCCTCAACCACGTCACAATTGCATCCACATATGCAGTCCTGACTTCTGGATCGTCATCTTTCAGTAGCCACTGGGTGCCATCCCAGACTTGAGCGCCAACCCTACTGCGCACTTCTGCTGATGCACCTGCGCTTGTTCGGCGGCTGTGAGCTGTGAGGAGTATGTCTTTGACCGCTTTCAAAGCGACAACCCTTGCCGTTGCGAAGGAGAAGAAGCCGCTTGTCGTGGAGTCTTCGTGCAGGTGTCCGGAGTCTAGGATGGCCTTGGTAGCACCCGTGGGATTATTAACTGCCGCTGCCGCAGTTGGCACCTCTGACGCAGATGATGGCTTGAGGCGGGCCATGATTGCAGTCAGCATATCTGAGATCTGATCGGTGTAATAAATATGAGTAGCGAGGTCGCTGATGCAGCGCTGCAGGACATTCAACAACTCGACGCGAACTGGAGATGGCGTCGACTCCTTCGTGTCGCGTAAACGGCCCCGATCTGGTTCAGTAATGAGCTGAGAAGGATCGAAGGAACTTGGCATGTCCTTGTAAAGACCCAGCGTGTCTGCCTGGCGGATGTGCTTTACGTTTGCCGAGTCCCTCGAGCCGAGTTGAAGTAACAAAAGGGTGTGTTGGACAAGGCGGAGCAAGACATCCATCACACTCAGACCGATCAGATTAATGTCCGATCGGAGCAGCCAGTCAATGAGGGTGGCCAAGACCAGTTGCCTCTCGAGGATGGACTCGACTATTGGTGACCTGACCAATGTTTCTATCGTCACAATGACAATGATGAAGCGGTCCTGGACGGGGGTCCATCTCGCAATGGTTTCGAAGAGTCTAGTAGCCCACTCCGGGGTGGCGTTGGCATTCGAGTCAGCTCGCCCAGCTGTGCCTGGCCTCTCTTTCATAGCGATGTACCTCAGCACGGTGGCTGTGGCTATGCGCATTTGTGTTCTGCTGATACCTGTGCTGACGGAGAATATCTGCTTCAGACAGCGGATGGCCAGGACTTTGACTTCTTCCTCAGCAAGCTTGTCTGCATCAGCCGTGGTCTCGGCCGCAGTGGCTGGGTCGGTGGAGGTCTCATCGACGCTAGGCACGGTGGCTGTACTCATCCTGCGTCTGCGAGCCATGTCGAAGCTGTGCTTCTCGCTCGTGGAGGCTCTCTCTTGCAAAGGTGCCAAATTTGCGCCAGCTTCGAGGTGCAGATTCTCTAGTGTAACCGGGGTGACTAGATTGAGTTGTTCTGTTGTTTCCACGCCCAGGGCGTCTGACCCAACCACGGCGCGGATGGCTTTGAGAGCGATTGTCCTCCACCTGGTCGAAGTCGGGATGGATTGCGCAGAAGTTACTGCTGTGCTTTTGTCGACGGTCGCAAAAGCGACATATTGCTGGACCAGTGACATGTACTGCTTCGTTCGTTCCTGGTCAGCGGCAAGGGAAGCGGCGTCTGTATGCCTGCAGTAGGATTCGAAGGTCGGTATTGACTCTTCCACCATGTTGATATCCTTGGAGCCGAGCACAGTATCCAGGATGGTCAGCACTGAGCCAGCGTAGAGGGCGAGGTCGCCAGGGTCTTTCTCGATGATAGCCGTGAGGATCTGGAGGGTGACTTGGACGTTGCTACCATTCGCGTCAGCTCTGGCCGCAGCCCGTGTGCTCAGGCCTGATGTTCATTCTTACCCAAGCTTCTTTCGCCAGACATCGCTAGCCGTCTTCTTCTCGAGGAAGGCGCCAACTTTGGGCAGCTTGCCTCGGCGTGTGGTGGCATAGTATAGGAGATAGCTCAATTCGCTGGAGTTGGGCTTGACCTCTTGCACCGTCTTTTGGTATTTCGGGTAGCATTTCAGCACGAGCACCTGATGTTTCGGCCGGCATTTGTCGCGCGCTCCATGGATAGGATGCAGCAGAGTGCTCATCCTTCTGGCGTGGGGTGGGTGCTGGTGCTGGTGCTGGTGCTGGTGCCGCTACTACTTCCTGGGCCAGCGAGGCCTGATTGGCCTAGAGCCAAGTCGCCTACCTGCGCACGGTCGTCACAATTTCATGTTCATGTTGGTCGCGTTTGGTGCAGACAGGAGCGTTTGACCTTGTTGAGAACGGGTTGATTCATGTATGGATATTGTGTTATGAATGGTAGAATGAGCGTGCTCGCAGTGTGAGCCATAATTACCCGGACTTAGGAGACCTGGGGCTCTCTAATCTAAGCTAAAACAAACGCTATGACGCAGCCAAAGTTTACGTGTTAGGCGCCCGAAATTAGTGGAGTAATGAGTAATATTGCCCTGGCCGCAGCGCCGATCAACACCTTGCTGTCGCTTCTAGAATACCGAAATCCAGATGTCTAACCCTTCCTCAATTACCATATGTACCCACGTCACCGTCTGTCAGCATCTCTTTCGCCCCCTCCTCTCTGCACCCCTCAGACCTGTCGGATTCGCAGACGAAGTCGCTCCAGCCATAGCAAGACATCGTCCACACCACATTGCTTGGCCTTCGCACTTCCTATGAGGTACTTCACTGTATTCAGAAGGTCTTCAGTCGCAGCTTCCACACTTCTAATCTCCAAGTAGTGTTCCATCTCCATCCCAGCAAATGAATTAGGGAAGCTGCCTGTGTACATGGCTTTGGTCGCATTGGACTGCCAGTCATGGATGACAAGCATGTCTTTCAGCAAAGTGACTAGAAACACAGCATCCATCCCAATGTTAGTGTCAACCTGAGCCCCATCTGAAGCCGATTGATTGGCGAATACCGCTACCTGGATGGCATCGTGCAGCTTGGATTGAAGCTCGGTGTCGGCCATGTTTGGGTTGAGCCTAATGTGACTTAGAGCTGACATGAAGAAGTCTTTCATTGCCTCAAAGCCGATTGCGAGGTCTGCTTCATCCATGACCTCCTTGAGGCGAAGTACGGCGTTGACATCCGCCAGGTGGGCAAACTTTGGCCAGAGCCCTCTGATATCTCTGACCACTGTCTCCGCTTCTGCCCTGCCAAAAGTGGTGCCTGGGTATGTGAAGTGCATGAGACCTTGGGACGTTTCCGCCGATGGAACATGATGGCTTCTACTGACTCGCACAAAGCTCTCATGGACCTCCTGGTTGATTCTCGAGCTCCGACTAGCGCGAATGGCATTGATGATGCCTCGACTTTCTGGTGTCAGGATGATCTTGAGTCTCGTCGCCACGTTAGGTGTCTCAGGTGGGATGGTCGTTGGGTTGTATCTATCCGACAATCTCTCGAACAGTTGATCCAGAATAAGCACCAGCTCAAACACTTCCGAGTTCTCCAGGTCATCTTGTGGCAAGTCGTGCCAGAACCCGTCCTCTTCTAGCTTGACGATAGGCCCTTCGTCGCTGCTAAATCTTCGTCGTTTGAGTGGTCGTTCGAAGCTGCCATCATGCTGCGGCACAAGGCCTTCTGATGGGGTCAGCTCTCTGGCTTTGTCAATGACAATCTGGTTCCAGTTCTTGTTTCTTTGGACAGGGCGGGCTCCAGCACTGGCGCGGAACTCCCATCGGTAGAATATTCGCTCGTGGGTAAGCAGGACTGGTTGGCATAAGCCGCTGCGTGGCATGATCAGGCCAAATAGTCTTACAGACGTGCCAGTGTTCTCTTTGATCGGGGTGACCACCAGGATGGGGGTTCTCACCTGGCCCCACATAACTAGGTTCTGTGGCTGTGGGCGAGTCTCACCAACAAGCTCGTTCTCAGAATATCTGGCGAAGGTCTTGTTGTTTAGAAACACGGGATCCTCCTCTTGGAGCGTGTACCCGACAACAAGATACTGGCTTACAGACGGGTCGGTGTTTGCCAGATTTGGATCGAGCTCTCGCGCAGTATAGCCAAGATCTTCTCGGTAGACCACGCCTTGATTCTCGTCGCGCAGCTCCTGGATCTTTTTTTCAAACCCACCCTTGACCATGGTTGCTTTGTATGCATTGATGACCTCGAACGTCTTTCGCCATGCCATGCCATCCTGCAGGGCCCAGCCATGGATGTTGAAGGCCAGATCGGCGATTTGGGGAGGAGAGGTGGGTGGTTGTATACCAGGTGCATTGTTGGTGCCCTTTCGGACATATTGTCGCTTGAGTCGCCTCGCAAGTGACATGCTTGGGGTCGCACCCAGGTCTACTGGGGTGCACTTGTCGTCGTGGTTTAGAAGAAGATCGATCAAATTTCAGAATGTAATCGGAATACCTTGAAAGATGATGGAGCGATTTGGCCTGTCCCAAAGTGGACAAGGTTCTGGATGGATGGCGTTTAAGTATAGATGCTGGAGTGAGTGTCGGTCGACGTGAAGAAGGGCACAGGAGTGAGTCTGGCCACAGTGACTGACCACCTGAACGCCTGCTGAAGCCGGTGAATCGACAATGTCACCCGAATGTGGTGATCTGAAAGATGACACACCAAGAGGTGAAATTGTTGAACGCGTCCACCGCGTGTGAATTGCCCAAATAGCTAGATGTAAGTAAACACGCCTCGCCCTAACAGACGCGATGCCACCAAGATGCTGGAATGGAACAACCTCAGCGCCGAACTCGTTGTGTTTTGTTTTGGTCCCCATTGCAAAAACATCCTGGGTGTACAATTAAGGTCGTGCCTTCGCAACACACGGTGGCAAATGCATTTGGAAGTGCCTGCTGTGAGTGTCTGATCTCAACACACGCCACATCTCCACGTCGTCTTCACGGCAGCTCTGTGCATTTGACCCTACCATCAACACCTGCTGTGGCGAGGACTCTTCAAGGTCAAGAACACACGGGTCCCTAAGCTGTGACTTTGACGTCTTCACCTACCGCAGTACCTCCACACCATTTCGTCGCTTGAAAGTCGAAAGGCTGTGTCCTAGTAGCCAACACGGCGAAGACGTTGCCACAGGTTTTTTGCGCAGAGCAATGTCATTCAACTGCACCGACAGCCGCAAGACTTGGAGCTGACGCATTCTTCGCACACGACACCAAAGTGTGTCTCCTGTAGCATGTCGCTGGTGCTCTTTGCCTGTAGGTAGATACTGACGACGACACCCCAGCCCGTCACGACGATGTTTGAGGAAAGCTGATCAGCACCAGCTCGACCTCAACTGGGAACGCCAATGTCGCAGTCATCGCCATAGGCAGCACCTGCCTTGCCCCGACCAACGTCAACGATATGCGAACCTAATCGGTGACCAACTCGGCCAGATCAGGGCCCGATGGTCCATTGCATGGTCCGAGGTAAGGGAATCATTGTCTTCGTACGACTATGATCTGCACTTTTCGGCGTGCGCACGTACACACAGTCCGAAGTAGTTATAAGCATCAAGTGTGAGGCCTTGACAGTCGACAGCTTGCTCGAGGACCGTTATGCGCCAAGACATTAGGTTGTTTCAGGGTTGTCGTTGCCTCGGGAAGCACAGCAACGGGGACGGCATGTGCAACCTTGCCTTCTGCATGGGGCACACCAGTGACTTTGCGATACCTTCCACAGTCCGACGTGACAAGCTTGCTAGACGGCCCCGGGATGAGTCCAACACACACAACCATATGCTTTCTTCAGGACTTCGTGCTCCTCGTTACCATGCCATCAAGCTTGGTTTGGGCCCCTTTGGAGCCTTTCGCAGTCCCGCTCGACTTCGCAGCTTTGCGCGGTGGCTCTTCGTCAATCTGATCGCCGACATCAGCATGTTCACCATCGTCGTACTCGTGGTCGTCGAGAGTCCTCATCCGCTTCTTGGTCCCTGACAACAGCCCGCCGGTCTCATCCATAGTGGTCTTGCCATCCACATAATTGAACATCTTCTTCCACTCTCCGTTCATCACCCTCTCATCATTACCATACATGTGAGCATCATATGCCTCCTTCATCTTGTCTAGGCAAAACTGTCTCTTCTCGTTGAAATCAAACATAGGCTTTGGGTACTTAGCCAGATCTTCCGTACCCTTCTCGGTCCCATCACCAACGATCTGGCAGCCCCATCTTTTCTGGTCGGCTATGGGTGCTTTGTGCGGCTCATAGATGTATTTAGAATCGAAGTTCTTGAGCTCAGGCACATAGTTCCGTATAAGATGACCCTCTGGATCCCACTTCTTTCCGAAAGCAACCGGGCTGTACATCCTGCTGAACTGGCTGAAGAAGGCGGTACAGCTCAGCCACATCCAATTCCCGACGTTGCAGGCTGTCTCGTGATCAACCAGCCATTCTTCAAATACCTCAGCGCCTCGCTCCCAGCTCACATAACACCCACCCCTGGTCAAAAAACAAGCGACCGAATGTCTACCGAGATGGTGTATCCAGCCTTCGTACTTGAGCTGGCGCATCAATGCGTCAATCCAAGGAAAGCCCGTTCGTCCTTCTTTCCAACGTCGAAAATATACCTCTGCCTGCTCATCATCGACATTGTAAGTTCCATCTAGCAGGTGCTCGCCCACGGGCGTATCAGAATGGTTACTCTGCAGATGCCACGGAATGAAGCGCGCAATCTTGTTGCCTCTCGTCTGCGCAAATGCGTAGCCCAGCGCAGCTTGTGCGCCAAAGTACATATCTCTGAACAACAGCTGGCCGGGAAAATTGGCTGGTGGCGGCGCATTCTGTTTTCCCGCTTTCTTCCGCTTCCCGAACACCTCCTGGACATCCCACCAGAACTTCCGCACGCTCAACGTGCCAAAATGATGATGTGGCGACAGTAGCGTGGTACTTTGTGGTCCAAAGTCGGCGGGGCTACTCTTCGGCTTCTCAAAGGTCCCGGTATACTCCTCGTTATCGATGTAGGTCTTCAACAACCTCAAAGCCTCCTTCTCGCCACCCTTGTGCGGACTCATCGCCAACTTCGGATCAATTCCCATCTCTTCAAGCGTGACGACCGCAAAATCATTCTTCGGCCCGGCAACACTCTCATAATGCCCTTCCTGTTTCCCACTCCTATGCTCCTGATTAAAATCCGGTGCACGCTCCGGCACCTCATGCTGAAACCCCGGATCTCCACTCAAATCCATCTCCTCCGCACTCAGCGGCTCCGGCAAACCCACCGGCGTAGGCACACACCGCCGCGGGTCCCCCTTCTTGCCGCCGTCGCCCGGATCAATCTGCGCACTCGCCTTCACCGTCTGGCTCATCGTCATCGTCGGCTGGCCCCCATTACACCTCACCAACTCGTCGGGATCAAACAACGTTCTCCCATGCCCACACACAACAACCTCAACACCCAGCCTCAGTTCCTCAACCAGCCTCTTCACCTCCTCATCCCTGCCCCTCGCATACGCATCCGTGTCCTTCTCAAAAACAAGCACATCGACCTTCCACCTCCGCACAAGCTTCGGAATCACACTTTCCGGCGACTCCCTCACGACATTCAGCTTCTGCCGTGGATTCAGCTCGGTCAGGCTCTCGCTGAGACACGCCTGACTCTCGAGCAGGAACTTCCACCGGTTCGGCCCCACACGCGCGCGGTACACGTAGTGCGGGTCCCAGGTCCAGATCGGGATGAAGACGGACGGATTCAGGCTGAGCGCGTGGTGGAGGGCCGGGGAGTCGTGGACGCGCAGGTCGGTGCGGAACCAGTAGAGGACGCGTGGGCCGGCGGGCGTGGGTTTCGGCGGCGATGGTTTCGCCCGTTTGGTTGTGGAGCTGGGATTGGATTTAGACTGTTCGGGAGAAACTGGTGGCGAAGACTGGTGTTGGTCTTTTGAGGACTTTTTGAATCTGGGGGGCATGGTGAATGCGTTGAGGTGACGGATGGAGATAGTGGTGGGTTGCAGAGCATGTAGTGTTGGGTTTTGACAGTCTGTATAGCGCGAAAGGCCTATGTGTTATGGGACCTGGTAGCAAGATGCTGGGGTATACAGCTCGGATAGCACTGCGCGATATGGTTGGTTGTTGAGGGATTGTCTTTTAGTCGGAAGCTAGCTTGAAGTGGTCTACACACTGTGACGCTGCTAACGAGTGGTACTGTCTTAATCAGCTTGGATACATCAAGCTTGGGTAGTGAACAGATATTGCGAGGTTCACTTGTCTGCTTTGTCCTTGGTACCTGTATGAAGTCATGACCCTCGACTGGCTCCTGCCCGAGATCTGACCTAGCTCGAACAAGGTTAGTGGTAGATCTGCCTGAACCAATGAGAGTTCACGTAACGAAGCAAAGTTCGGGGTGGCTAGTTTCGAATTTAGCGAGTCATGGTAGCGAGGGACAGGAGTTCTTTCATTATTTGTTGTCTGCCATCTATGCGGCTGCGCATCTGTACAGTACATACTCTTGCCACTTAGATTATCCAAAACACGGCTCCTATCATTATCATCGCCCTAGGTGGGATGTTCACAACCTCAAACATAACATCACTCTATGCTGCCTGAGTTGAGGTCCAAGCTTGCCACGTAGCTTGGCCGTTCTGGTAGCCCCAGCTTGGAGCTCCTGCAGATGACTGCATTGGTTGAGCAGTAGCGGGACTAGCGCTAGCAGCAGTATCGGCGGCTGCAGTGGGTGCTTGTATCTGGCCATCAGAAATCTGAGTCACTGGTACAATGGTTGAGGCTGGCGCTTGTGGCTGACCATCGGAGATCTGAGAGACCGGTACAACAGATCCACTGGCAGCAGGAGCAGAGCTCTGACCAACCGAGGAGCCGGGTTGTTGCGAGGAGGAACCGCCAGAGCCGCTGAGCGTGTCACTGAGTGGCAGGTTGCGGCTAGATGAGCCAACGTAGATGATTGGGTTCTCGACCTGTACCCAGTTTTGGCTGACTGTATCCCAAACAGAGACGTCCTTTCTCGTCAGCTCGCACGAGAATGTTGCAGAAGCACCTGGAGCAACTGTGATTCTCTCGAAGCCCCTAAGGACCTTTGGTGGCTCACCGTCACCAAGACCGACATACACTTGGACCACTTCGTCACCAGCGACAGATCCAGTGTTTTGAACCGTTGCTTGCACGGTGGCGACCGTCTCGTACAGACCAGGGTTGCCGCCAGGAGCACCACCTGCGGGTACAAGGGGTTGCGGCGATGCATCGGTAGCACCAGGTGGGGTGTAATCCTCCGTTGGCATACCATAGTCCTCCTCTCCAGATGCAGCTTCAAGGTCCGTGCTGTTGAGGTATGGGTAGATATAAAGTGGTACACGGTCAATGTTGCTGGGGAAGAGGTAAGCACTTGGGTCGGTGTTGATGGAGCCATAGGTTGGAGCGGCCTCAGTCTGACCCGTGGTTGGCGCGTAGGCACTTGCGGAGACAGGTGTGATGACAAGGTCCGAAATGCTGAAAGTGGTGTAGCTGAGACCAAACCCAAATTCGTAGAGAGGCGTGATGTCGTGAGCATCGAATCCTCGATAATCGATGAGCAAGCCTTCGTTAAAGTCGTTTTGAGGTGCATCTTGGCCATTGTTCGGCACTCTGAGAATTTCGGTAGTGTACTCTCCAGCTCTTGCCATCGTGAAAGGAAGTTTGCCACCAGGGTTAGCCTTGCCATAGAGCACATCAACAATTGCGTTACCGCTTTCCTGGCCTGGAAGACCAGCCCACAAGATAGCAGTGACATTCTCGTTCTCGTTCCATGCAGAGATGTCAAGCGCGCCCACGGAGTGAATCACCACAATAGTGTTGTTGCATACAGACGTGACATTCTGAACGAGACGGTCACCATCCTCCCACGCAGTCAAGTTGTTGCGGTCGCCCTCGTTGCCATCAACGCTAATGTAACCCTCGCCAGAGTCAGCATTGATGAAGACAATAGATACCGAGGCTTGCTCGGCAGTAGCAACGATCTGCGATTCTGCATAGTTGTCGGTAACAGCAAAAACTTCACCTTTGCCAGTGTTAAGGATCTCATAAGTGATGGCCAGCTCAGGCGTGACAAGATAAGGGAAGTCCGCGGTGCCGGATCCCCAGCCCATTGCCAGAGTACCGTTGTCACAGCCGCGGTCAGAGCAGCCATTGGCACCGTATGCATTGCTTCCAGCGTCTTCACCAATGATCGCAGTCCACTTCTCGTGTCCGCTCAAAGGCAAAGCACCATTGTTTTTCAGCAGAACGGTAGAAGCAACTCCGATCTCCCGTATAAGGGCAGCGTGATCGTCGCGAACGTCGATGTGCAAATTGACAAGACCAATTTGTGACTCAACTGCATAGTGGATCGGTGCGTAGGTGTCTCGTGTCCAGGAATCGAAGTTCGTACGCACATCGACAGTGTCACGCCCGACATAGTAGTACGCAGCCATGATACGCACAGCCATATCGTCCAATCTGTACTGGGGGATCGTGCCGTTGAGAACTGCAACTGTCAAGTTCGTTCCCCAAAAGGAATTACCTGTGAGGAACGTGGTGTCGCCTGGCATGGTCATGTCAAGACCCGCTAGAGCATCGCCAACGCCGGAGTGCTGAGCCTGCCAGTCGGACATGATGAAGCCTTGGAAGTCCAGCTCTTGTTTGAGCAAATAGTTCTGAGTATAACTGTTGCCGCAACCATACGAGTTGTTGATTTGATTGTATGAGCACATGATTGCACCTGTGCCAGCGCGGACAGCATCGGCGAATGGCCACAAGTAAAGTTCGTGCATGGTCTTATCGTCGACATTTTCACTAATGGACTCGGTGATATTAAAACCGTAGCCTTGAGCTTCCTGTTACTTGAGTCAGTCTTTGTTTTGCTTTGAGGTCTGGGACTTCAATCTTACCCCTGCTTGCCTGAAGTGCTCCTGCTCGTTCAAAATGTAGTGTTTCGTGCAAGCGATCACACCTGCAGACTGAATGCCTTGGATCGTCGGCGCGATCAATTGTCCAGTAAGGTATGGGTCAGGCGCAAAACCTTCCCAATTACGGCCACCTTCTGCATTTCGACCGAGAGGACCACAAACAGGACCCAGCTGCACGTCAACTCCCTTCTGTCTGTGTTCTGAGCCCATTGCGTAGCCTCGTGCGTAAGCTAGGTTTCGGTCCCATGTAGCAGCTACGTTGACGCCTGCAGGAAAGGCAGAGACGTAGTCTGCAAATCGGATACCAAGTGGCGAGTCCTGCATGCATAGTGAATGGAGTCCCAGTCTTGGGATAGAACCGACATTGCCAACGCACTGCTCGCCTTCCCAGCCGACACCTGTGGTTAGATTCACCTTCTCATCCAAGGTGAGTTGCGACACAAATTCTCTTGCTCTGTCATAAGCTGAGGACCAGTTTCCCGATCCCGTGCCCCATGGTGACGGATATTTTGGCGGAGAATATGCTAGTGGGCCGGTGTAATCATCCGTAGAAGCTTCATCGGTTTGTCGCTTTCCTAGGTCCTCAAGGCGCTCGAATGGCTATAGACTGTCAGTCTTGGAAGTGGCTAGCAACAAACAAGCTTTTCACTGCTTATTGCTTGGTTTGCAAGGGTTTGAAGCTCCTGGGAGCACTCACTGTAGCAGAAGTTAGGATAGCCAAACTGGCGGCCGCCACAGCGGTATTGGCAAGCCACATTTCAGATACTCCGCTAAGATAGAGAACAACGATATGTAGGAAAAACAGATGAGATCAAGGATAAGAGAGGATGCTGTGTCTGGATAAATACCTAGATCTGCTGAGCAGACACAGGTTTCGATACGCAGCTTCCTTGAATTCTCGACTGAAAGTCAAATGAGATTATCACGGCAAGAGCACGAAGGGCGTTACATCAGGTCTTGAATGTGAGGAGCTCCCACATTGTCAAAATGGCAGATCTGCCGGTAACAGAGTAAACGGATCAGCGACCATCTGCTTGAAGCTGTCAGGATTTTCAGAAACTTGACCTGATCGATGGATGATCTGCGTCAGCGAGCATCGATCTACCCTAGCTGGTGTTAGTACTCTCAGGCACATTCCACCACCCGAGATGAGCTAATTCCGTAGCCTATGGGACGATCTTCCTAGAATGGGCACCCTGCACCTTTACCCCGCAAACCACGGCATACCTTTCCCAAACAGTGTGGAATATGGTACCATAAAAGCATTGCGGACACCGAAGCATCTGCCTTCAGTAGATCACGAGGTCTTCGTGCACGGGTGGAAAGGCCGATGCTGGTACCTTTACATGTACAAAACCTGTTCATGCATGAACGGAACACAACGTGCATGGCTTGTGGTACCGCCCAGAAAAGTTTCCCCTCCCACAAGGTGTCCTCGCGTGGATAAATCGTGACACCGTGCTACAAACTACTTGTCAAAGAACAAATCCAGCTAGGATTTAGCATTTTCTGGGTCAAAAAGAGGCACGTTCCAGCGATAAAAGCTCTACATAGACCAGGAACAAGCCTGCTAATGTAAGTGAGCACGAAGAGCTGCTTGACTGCGTACCTCGATGAACAGGTACCTTGAGACGAGTAGCCATGCAGGTGCTTGTCACTGTGCGGCAGGAGGTGCCGTTGGTACATGTTGTCATGAGCTTCAACCTTGCCGTACGGACTCTACCGTGTCCCCAACTTCCGAACCTAGAATAAATGCTCTGTCAACACCATTTTCATGACGCTGCAGCTTTGGTGTTATTACGTGCGAACAAATGAAGACCACTCCAGCCCGCGGCATGCAGTGCTTTTTCATGCTTGTTTCTCCACTACTAGTAGAACAAGCCTTAAACGTGGAGTGGGGATACGCCGTGGTTCAGCCGGCCCAGAAATGCTCTGCATGAGCATCCCCGCCGTCACATCGTCCTGCAGGACGAGTCTTCCGTTAGCTGAGGACGTATTGTACGACAGTCAGAAGAAAGATCGGTGCAAGAACGGCAGTTACATGACTGGTACCACTGCCCAACTCTCTCCACAGCCTTCGAAGCATGGCTAAATAAAATAGCTACTGAAAATTTTCCGGAAGATTTTACGACAGTGTTTACATGCCCCGAAGTGGTAAGCCGAGGCTCACACCCCCATGGCAAACAGCCGTTCAACTTTGCCACCAGATCGACATTCGTGGGAGCAATACTGGATGATTCCCGGTATTCCGCTTGCTGCTACAAATACCGTTCTTGGCGGGGTAACAGTAAGTCCACAGACAGGCGTATGTACTAGGATGCTCTTCGTCGGCCTGCACGCCCGGCATCTCTGAGAAACTTCCTTGTTGTCATCGTGCCTCCAGGACTGGACGAGTCAAGTTCATACAGAGATATCCTGTCATTGTGGACAAGGATGATCGCAGTTGTCAACAGACAGTGTGGAATGGCTTACCAGCACATGCAGAGCTTCCTCGCAGCTGACGACGGTTGAAGCGACGGGTACGGACAAAGTGAACTTGAGGCCTGAGCAGCGTAGCTCTTAGTAGCTGACCGTGGGGCTCAAAGCTCTGTGCACAAATGATCGCTTACATCCTGTATTGACACAAAATCCCTCGCACGTTGGTCCTCTTATGGGAAGGCTGATCGTCCGCAGCTTGCAATACCCCTCTGTGCCACCTTTCGCCAAGCCAGACAGCTGTACGGTACGTGCAGCATCTAGGTAAAGTCTTGTGTGTTGGAAACTGGACAGCTGTAACCTTGACTGTGCTCAGCTTGGCAGATGATTCCGTGCTTTGCGAGGCGAGCACAGGAGCACGGACGATTCACTTCTTCAAGAGCCAGCATAGTATGTAAACACAGGGAGTAAGAACTAATAAGTACATATTGAGTTCCTCTTTCATTGCTCGCAGCCGCGACTTGCAGAGGGTGTGATGACGAGTAAAGGAGGAAGGTGACTGTAAATGACTAAAGACCGCGATTGAAACACAAATGCTACCACGCTATCTAGAATATCCGGAAACTGACAAAACAGGGAATGAGAGTTCCTTCGACGTTCGAGCAGGCTCACTCACAAGTCCTCCTAAAGCAAAACATCATCAAATGCTTACGAGACGCAAGTCCCCTAACCCCGCAGCTGTTCCAACATGGAAACTATAAACTCTGTCAACGACGACACACGAGCCGAACTGCAATGTTGGCCATGCATGCAGAAAGAAGCAAGGATTTCGTCGCTCGTATATTGTTTAGAAGTGATTGGGCCCCTCCAATGAAGAAACTGCGTCAGAAAACCGAACGTTCGATTCGACTTCATATGCGGCAGGAGTCTGTCTCACGCCCTTCGACAACAGACGGCTGCGACCTAGCGAAGGACTCTTGGCGGCGTTACGGCTTTCGAATGACGGATCAACTGATGTTGCAGAGCTGCTCGCAGAGCCCGGTCGGCTGGACGGGTTCGACAATGGCGATCTATCTCCAGGTGTCAGACCGGGTCCGAAGGAAGATCGTGGCGGAAGGTCTTGGCTAGACAATGCTGTTGGATCTGGTCCTACAGACGTGGATGGTCCGGAGACGAAGATGCTGGTTGAAGCGGCGAGCGAGGCGAATGGGGTGACCTTGTGCTCAGATGTGTCGCCCACGAGATTTGCTGTATAGGGGTTGGCATCTGGCGATGTCTCTGGCGATGTCTCTGGCCGCAGGGCCTTCGACCAGTCGATGTTTGATGAGCGGAGAGGACGCCAAGAGTGTGTTCTGACAAGCTGATGTCTACGACGGTATTCGTGGAGCATGTGGTCAAGCATCTGGCGCCGCGCAACAACATCATGCGACTCTCCTGCTAGGCGCTCGAGCTGGGTATCTGGTTGTTTTTGCATACTTCGAGGAGATATAGTTTGATTGAGGTCATCAAGCAAGCAGTGTTCGATGACCAGAAGTGCGATATTGTCAAGGAGAACGTTGAGCGTAGTGTCGTAGTAGGCCTGCATGCTCTGGATGATTCTCCAAGCGCTCTGTATCTCATTCTCAGTATGCTCCAGCCACGGCCTCAATTTAGAGATCTCATCAGCACATGAGCCAGGTTTCAAGTTCGATGCATAGTTCACGTTAAAGGTCATTGGTCTCTCATTTGTGTAGGGCTTCAGCACCTCCTCGATTTTTTGTCGCAGGGCCTTTTCGCGGGCTTCGAAATCAGGGTCCACGACATCCGAGATGAGGGCTGCTGACGATTTTCCACCCGCAGTGTGTGCTGGTAGATCTTCGACAAACTGCTTAGTAATATGAAATAGGTGGTCAACATGAGTCTGTGTTATTGTCTTCCACTTCTCCGACTGTTGTTTGAACAGTTTTCCCACCGACCGCGGCTGGGTAAGACCAGGGAGCTCCAGCTCTCGATGGCTTTGTTACATCGCGATAATCTGTTTGACAAGCCTTTCGTGTTTCTTGGAGCTCCAAATGCAAAGTGTTGTGGGGCGATATTCATAAGTTGTTGAGGCCGCTGGCCATGTTCATCTATCCTCTTTAGCTCCCACCGGTGACCAAATTCCATCATCGTATTTGCATGGGTCTGGTTAGCGTTCATGATGAGTGCCCGAAGACGATGTGTTTCTGCGTCGAAATAGCTGTCGCTGTACTCACCATCTAGGGCACAGGTTATGAGGTGCTTGACGTACATATAGCTTCCCATCTTCGCAATCGCTCGTTTCTTGTTACATTTGTGGAAACACAATGCTTGAAATGAGACACGCAGGACGCTAGCGTCTCACAATCGCCGTGGGTAGTTAGAGCAGCACAAAGTACAGTGGCCGCTGTGCAATGAAGCTCTTGGAACCAGTGGGCCACGAAACCATCTGTGTGCCATTCAGGCATGGAGAGCTAGGCGCCTTCGAGCTCATGTCTCAAACCACAAGCCATAGCTGCCCTGGGGCTGAACTTGATGACCAGATCTCGGCCCAGAAAACATGAGCGCCGGGCCGTTCAGTACTGAGCGTCCCTCGTGTGTCATGGCGAGGCTTGAGAGCATAACGCTGTCATGGCAAGTACAGGGAGGTCGATACACACCTGGCCCATACGCGCCGCAAGCGCCGACCCTATACCGGACGAGCCTCTCAAACGCCGGTCCAGTCCCGTTACATGGCTGGCAGGTTTCTTCTCTGCATATGGCGCAGTGTACATGGGACTAGAAAGTTAGAGCAATCGAAGCAGCGTCAATCCCCATTTGGAAGCGACCCATATCGAGCAACTGTGAGTTCCACCCCCTCAAGTCACTACTGGACGAGTCAGTATTTTGGCCGCATAAGTCAGCGCAAGCAATGTGGCGGAGAATTTGTATCTATTGTCAAACCATGCTCTAACTTAGCCATCTTAGAACCTTTCCTGAAGTGTCTAATCGGGTCGTGTTGACTAGGCGCAGGTCTTTGTGAAGATCCGGAGCGTGCGGCAACTCTGTCCCAGAGGCACTTGAATCGACATTCTATCGTGAAAGTTGATACGGCACGCAACGGCCCATGGTATCCAGAACGTAACTGAAACGTCTGTTGGTTGGCGCCAAGCTGAGCTGGCATTGATACGCAAATACTATCAAATGGCCACCATGGCCAATGTGAGGCTACGCAAAGCAAGGTAGCTTTCATCAGCATATGCAGCGGCAAGCTACTGACTCATGACGGCCAGCAACCAACAAAGCGCCGCACACCAGCAGGAGCTAACGCCACGACGCATTCTTAGCGCGTTCGGTGGAACGTTGAGCGCGTGGGGAGATCGTTTCTTGTGCCGATAAACCTAAGTTCTGTCAATCCGCTATGGAATCTGACACCGCAGGGATGCAAAGCACGTTCGGTCTGCCTTTACGGTGGTCGCAACACAACGCACTTAATTGAGGTTAGTGCTTCAAGGCTTGCGGGGTCTGGCTAGCCTCGAGGAAGGCACGCCACGCGGTATCGTCGGACCTGGTAGTGGTAACAGTAGCTGCGTAAGCCAGTGTGGTTGTGAATTATACTGAATGGTGAGTGGGTCGTGTTGTCGATCTATATATGTGTTAGGCGTCACGCAGAGATTAGAGCCGGCACAATGGTGAGTAGACGGCGAAGAAAGTGGCGAAAAAACGAGGGGGACGAGCACTAGAGTCGAGCAGGTACCATATCCCTCTGTTGCTAGGCACAATCGTATGTGACTAACAACTGTCGTCCATCTTCATCATTCTCCAGGCCAACGCTGTTTGCAAGCTGTAGCCGTCTCCGGGTCTTGCCTCGGGATGCATTTAGCTCGACCTGCTCACAGTCCCTCAAGGCCTCGCCTTCACCTTTAACAGAAGTTTTCCGAGGCTCGCAGCCTGCTTCGGGTCCCGCCTTTGCGATCCTTGATACGAGAGATCAATACTGGCCGGTCTCGAGTGTGTTTAACTTGAAGAGCTACCGGTGTCGGTACTGCTCTGGACGACCCTCGTACGTGGATTTGTAAGCGGTGTCCGTGGAAAGTTCTTAGAAAATTGAGTGCCTACGGTAGTGGAAAGTATGCCGGAAGCACATACCCGTCGCCACAACTTTGACTTAGGGGCTGTCGACTTTTACCGTAATTCATTCTGCAGGGGCGTTCGTCCTGAGTTCCTGACGCGTGTGTGGATAAGTAGATAGCACAAACGACTTCAGCAGTTCAGTAGCGTCTGCAAAAGCTTCCGCAGGGTTTGTCGACTATCCCGACAGTGTTTATTGTATGCTGACAATTGCGTCTCATATTATTGGCTGCTCGTTTCACCTGCTTCGAGACGGCGCAATGCGTAAGACTCCAGGTGTTTTTGGCCCGTTCCAGGTTATCGAGTGGATATTGTGGTCGCCGCCGTAAGGCTAGGCACAGCATGCCGGTTATGGTCAGCATAAGAAGCGGCAAGGTATTCGCTTGATAGGCCAGAGCTATCAGGGAAATGCACATTAACATAAGTCACAGCATTCGAACGCGCTGCCAGTCAGCGTATATCAATGAAAGACGGAGTGCACAAGGAAGATCGTCCGCTAAGGGTATGAGCTTTCCCATCACAAGGCCGAGCATTTGTGGTGTGGAATCGCAAATGTGCATGTGGCGTCCCGAATGGGTAGTTACAGAAAAGGCGCCGCAGAATAATGATCTGTTTATGCCTCATGGAAGCACGTCATGCTTACTGATTAGGAAGGCGATCTCATTGGCGTCTACCAACTACTTGGTACTCGGCACGGGTCCCCTGATTCGACGATTGATTGGACCGACGTCACGACGGTTTTTTGGCAGCTGCCTATATGACTCGCTCTACTCACTTTGTGGGCAAGCTCTAGAACATCAAACAAGAATGCCAAGTTTCGTCGATCTTCCTAGTTTTTGACGTGATCGTCTACCCACGATACCTAGGTACCGTTCTGCGCCAAAGAGTGCAAGTGTGTTAATGCGCAGTCACATGTGTTGGAAGCAGGGACCACAAAGCAAGCCTGCCATCAATATTGAGTGATACTTCTAAAGATCTCTCATGGCCGGTTCTGCGGAAGTCACATCTCTGTGCTTGCGTAACTCGCTACCCAATATACTCGTACACTAAGGAGAGTTAGGTTCGCACGAACCATATTCGAGCCGACACATCCCCTTGACGGCATTTGCCGTCTCCAGTCCTCCGCGGCATAAGCTGTAGCTTGCTTGTCTCAGGAGAACGAACATTCTTGCCAAGTCCATATCAAACGTGCTAAGTATAAGCATCGAAGGTTCCTACGAGCTGCCAAGTCACTCACAGCCAATATTCGTTGATGTTTTCCTGAGCAACAAGTCAACATGCCACTAGGAGCGGAGGGTGGTTCGACATCGTCGCCATCCACCCAACCAAAATCGAAGCAGGACCGGATTAGGGACAACCAACGTCGAAGTCGTGCTCGAAGGCAGGAATATCTGGCAGACCTCGAGCGTCGCCTTTCTGAGTGTCAGCTCACATGTCGTAAGTATTCTCCAGGCGTACTACCCAGCATCGTTGAGCGCTAATATGATCTCTATCTTCAGGAGATGCTGACATCGAGCGAGCCTCGCTTCTCGAGTTACAGATCGAAAATGGTCGGCTTCGAGAGCTGCTTGCCCTAGCTGGTGTCAACGATCAATTCGTCGAACACTATGTCTCCCAGGCAGTCGCTCAGTCAGGGCAGTTTCCTCAGGCAATGAATCCCTCGCTGCGACAACTGAAGCCAAGGGTGACAGGGATGGAGCCAACACGGTCGTTGCACAGTGTTGTACAGCCCAACCCCCTGCCAAAGCTCAACGGTAATGCTCCAACTCAGACCAGCCAGACTGGCGCCTCTACCACCAGCATGGCGCTGCCCTCCATGACAGTACCGGCAACACCAACCTCGAATTACGCTGCATCTTTCACTGTTCCATCTATGCCAGATCTAGGCAGTTCAAGCGACTTCAGCTGGCTGTATCAGGCTGCACCGTCGCCCCAGCCACGGGAGTCGAGTGATGATTTCTGCTGTGGCAGCTTCCACGTTTCTTCGTCTGGTCCTGTTCATGTCGCTGACGACAGTGCCATACTGTGTTCAGTGGCCAAGCAGATGGTTGAGCAGTATCACCTTTCACCTGCGGAGATGGAAGACGTCAAAACCAAGCTGGCGCCAGGTTTCTGTCGACCAGCCTATCCTGGTGCTGGATGCGCTGTGAACAACCAAACATTGTTTCGCGTGCTTAACGATCTTAGTACACGATACGCGTAACGGATAGTACTAAGGAAAAGGCTCTTCTCCCTTCTCTACGTGCAACATGGTAAACAAGACGGTGCGCGACTGGTCATGACTCTTGGTGGTTGCCTGGATCTTATCACTCGCGACTATGAGCAGTACCCCAATCCCGGCAGTTAAGCCCTCGGGTACTTGTCCTACTTCACGAAAGTGCTTCGCGCCACTGCATCGCAGTAAATCGAAGGAAGGCGCACGAGGCACATCGGAGACTTTTCCCCAACACCTTTTGCAGACCGCTCCAGAGCGGACCTTGAGACGTCTCTGCCAGCAAACCGAGCCTTGTGCACCATCTCAAGCTACAGGATTTCGGGGGACTAAAATCGCCGATGCTAATCCCTTAATGCGCCATTCCTGCAGCTTGACGCAAGCTGCATATGCTAAAGCAAG
>Ga0115854_10046_pt1 | contig 23565 bp, 17 predicted proteins | sample InSIn2SAF170_FD_83868 | JGI IMG/M metagenome (GOLD analysis project Ga0115854, IMG submission 83868)
GTTGTCAGTTCACTTTTCAGTTGTCGGATTTGGTCTACTTTAATGGTTGTGCCCGATTTTTCGACAATAACGGTATCCACATGCTGCTCAGCTTCAATGTTTTGACAAGTATCGCATGTTAGGCATGGCCCAACCGAAGATTCTGTCTTATGTTGACAAAATAAGGCTTGTGAGACAAACTTAGCCATGGCCTTCCTGCCGGACCCAGACACCCCTTCAAAAATATAGGCATGACCTAATTTATTTTCATTAACTAACTTAGAAAACAGCCGATACACTTTCGGCTGTTTTTGTTGCAGTGTCGTCACGTCCTATTCACCTCACTGAATTAAAACTGGTGAAATGCTTCAACCGGCAAGACGAATACTGTTGCCCCGCCTACTTCTACATCAATCGGAAAAGTTAAATCAGTCTCAATTGTAAAATCATATGCTGTTGGATTTACCATTTTTTGTTCACGAGTTGAACAGTTTTCTTGAATAATAGCTAATACATCATCAATCTTGCGGTCTTTTGCTCCAATAAGGAATGTGGTGTTCCCTGCACGTAAGAATCCGCCTGTCGATGATAATTTGGTAGCACGAACGCCTTGCTCGACGAACGCATCTTGTAATCGTTTGCCGTCTTGATTTTGGACAATGGCTACAATTAATTTCACTGTCATCTCCTCCTTCGTTCCAACTATCTCCTATTATGCTTATTTTACCATAGATATAACTAGTCCACTAGCTTATCCAAATATTTGTTTAAAAGCTTCCAACTTTCTTCTAATACCGTAGCCGGCTCACAAGTAGCATCAACGTATATAAAACGATCAGGTTCAGCTTCTCGCAATGTCTGATACCCCGAACGCACGCGATTATGGAACGAAATATCTTCCTGTTCCAAGCGATCAACTACTCGGCCAGATTGTTTGTCATGAATACGCGCCAATCCTGTCTGTGCATCTACATCCAACAAAATGGTCACTGTCGGCACAACTTCTTCGATCGCAAAAGCGTTGATCGTACGAACGGCTTCAATACCTAATTCTCGGCCAGCTCCTTGGTATGCTAGAGAGCTATCCACATACCGATCAGATAGGACAATTTTTCCTGCCTCCAATGCTGGAAGAATCGTATCTACAATATGTTGCCGGCGACTAGCCGCCATTAGCAAAGCCTCCGTCCGTCCGTCCATCTCACCATACCGATTATCTAACAGTACCTCGCGAATCACTTCAGCCAGAGGACTTCCACCGGGCTCACGCGTCAAGATCACTTCTCGTGCGGTGCGTGCTTCTAATCGCTCTTTCAGCCCTTGAATAAGGGTAGATTTACCGGCTCCATCCGGGCCCTCAACCGTAATGAATAATCCTTCTGACATATCTGGCTTTCCTTTCTCTTTTACGCTTGGCGCTTTCTCTCAACCCACTACTTCAGCATGGATCAACTACATCTCCCGACGTCCTTCTACTGCCTTCAGCAAGGTGACTTCATCCGCATACTCAATATCGCTCCCCACTGACAAGCCGTGCGCTAGACGCGAGACAGTAATGCCACTCGGTTTAATTAAACGCGACAAATACATCGCTGTTGCTTCGCCTTCAGCTGTCGCATTCGTTGCGACAATAACTTCTTCAACCACTTCATCTTGCAAGCGCTGAATCAATTCCGAAATATTAATATCTTCTGGTCCTGTTCCTTCTATTGGAGATAAGATACCGCCCAATACATGATACAAGCCTTTATATTCAGACATCCGCTCCATAGAGATGATATCTTTCGGATGTTCGACAACTAGAATCTTACTCTCATCGCGACTCTTATCAGCACATATATAACACGGATCATCTTCGGTCATATTGCCACAGACCGAACAATAGACCAAATCTCGCTTAACACTAATGAGCGACTTAGCAAAATCTGTCACATCATCTTCCTTCATATTCACCACATAAAAAGCTAAGCGTGAAGCTGTCTTCTCCCCAATACCGGGCAACTTCATAAAACTATCCATCAACTTCGAGATGGGTTCTGGATATTGTTGCATCGACTCACCCCATTATCTATTCTTCGTTCAGTATTTCGTTTAGATACCTGGGAAGCCTCCGAGTCCTTTCGTGTATTTACCCATTACACGTTCATCCTCAGCATCCACTTGGTCTAACGCATCGTTCATCGCTAGTTGCACTAAGTCTTCGATCATTTCCTTATCATCTGGATCGATAATTTCTTCTTTAATATCGACTTTGACTACTTTTTTGTCTCCAGTTAGGGTAACTTGCACTAAGTCATTGTTAGCTGATCCGACAAATTCTTGCGCCGCCAACTTCGCTTGGGCTTGTTCCATTTCCTTCTGTAACTTCTTCATCTTCTTCATCATACCTTGCATATTTCCCATACCACGCATTATCATTCTCTCCTTTTAATTTTTTATTTATTCGTTTACTAATCTTTAATTTCGATATTATCACGACCAAATAATTCCACAGCGGTCGCGACGGCTGGATTGGTCTCTTCAATCGGCTCACTCTGACCGTTCGTTTCTGTATGACCCTGCGTATCCGATTGATCCGACTCTTCTTTCATCTGCTTAATATAATTCTGGCGGATCGTCGGCCACTTCGCTTCCGGGATACAGACGAGATCCGGCTGAGTACCGATCACCTTATCCAAGAACTGGACAATTCCTTGCTTCAGCTCCTCATCTCCTTCTGCCTTCTCACATAAGATAGGAAACTCAAAAGTTACCACTAAGGCTTCTGGGCTGGCAGCAACCGGTTTGGAATTGTTCAAGATAGCTCGCGATGACGTATCTAATGAATGGATCAAATCCCCCCAGATATCTTGCAATTCAGCTAAGTTTTGCTTCGTTGCATTCGCCAGTACCCGATGAACTTGGGCCAGATTCACTTTAAACTCTCCGCGCGATTTTCGCTTCGGTTTCGCTCGCTTCGTGCTTGCCTGAGTCGTCTGTGATGCCTGAGCATTGGTGTTCAGCTGCTTAATCTGTGTCTTCAGCACCTCGAGTTGTTGCTTTAAGTCAGCTACGTCTTCACTCTGAGCGACTTCTTGAGCTGCTTGAGCTGAAAGATCAGAAGATTTTGCGACTTGTTGCGTTAACTTCACTGTCGCCACTTCCAAATAAATATCCGCATGATTACTTTGGCGTAGCTCCCGCCCCGTCTCATTAAAAACTTGAATTAAGCGATAGGCCACTTCTGGTGCTAAGTTAGTTGCTACTTCCTGGAACGGCTCGCCTATAATCGCTAACTTTGGCTCAATACCTCCATTATTTTGTTGATATAAGAGCATATCGCGTACCAACAAAATGGTGTCTTCGATAAATCGTGCTGGATCTTTTCCTTCTGCCAAGACCTCAGATAAGATACTCAACGCAACTTCAGTTTGTCGATCCGCAATCTGCTGGATATAATCTAACAAACGCTCTTGGGTGATGCTGCCGGTAATTTGGAGCGCATCGTCAACGGTTAACTGTTCATCCATAAAGCTAAGGGCCTGATCCAGCAAACTAAGCGCATCCCGCATGCCTCCTTCAGCAGCATTCGCAATAACTACCAATGCATCCGCATCATAAGTGATCTTGTCTGCCCCCAGCACATGTTCCAAGCGCTCAATAATCACTTGAGGTGGAATACGCTTAAAATCAAAGCGTTGCAATCTTGAAATAATCGTTGCTGGAATCTTATGCGGTTCGGTTGTCGCCAGAATAAAAATGACATTTTGTGGAGGCTCTTCTAGTGTCTTCAACAGTGCATTAAACGCCCCCGTCGACAGCATATGAACCTCATCGATAATATAGACTTTATACGGAGCTTGCGTCGGTGCATATTGTGCTTTTTCACGAATATCTCGAATCTCATCGACCCCGTTATTACTTGCCGCATCGATTTCAATCACATCACCGAGTGCTCCTTTAGTAATCTCTGTACAGAGATGGCACTCATTACAAGGTTGACCGTCTTCTGCATACGGACAATTGATCGCCTTAGCCAAGATCTTCGCCACACTTGTCTTCCCTGTTCCGCGCGGCCCCGTAAATAAATAAGCATGACTGGTATTCCCTTGAGCGACCGCATTTTTTAATGTTTGGACCACCACATCTTGACCGAGTACATCGTCGAAGCTTTGTGGTCGCCATACCCGATACAACGCTTGATAACTCACCGAACTCCCCCTTCCAGAAACTCTCTATTTTCTATTATAAGACAAAACAGGCCAAAATTGAAATGATTGTCTCCTAATGATTCAAAATGTCATCAAAAATTTATTCGATTATTTTTCACATCGTCATATAAATGTTAAATAGTTATTCTATAGTCATTTCTACATAATAAGCGGATAAAAGTAAAATTGAGCGACTTATCTTCGGTTAATTACCGGAAACAAGCCGCTCAATCACGTGTTTAATCGTCACTATTTCAAATTTTAACTTCTTTGGGAACATATCTCCCCCAAAGTTATCTTTTACTAAGGTTAATCACCAAACATCAGAATGTAACTACCTTATATTTGGGAATAACTTTTTCTTCACAACAATTAATCCATACTAAGCCATTCAATTGATGTGTAGATTATCTGGTCAACTAATTATCTAATCCTTAAAAATAGACGACAGGAAGTTATCAGTGCTGTGGAGCAAGGCTTTAAACAGTTTACCCTTGAAAGTTCTTGTATGGTCATGTTTTTTCGCCTTGGTATCTGCTTGAACAGTCTGACTAAATTTCTTTGCAAGTGAGTCATATGAGCTGTACTGAACGCCATCAATTTGGATATCAATCATACCTTTAGTTTTAAGTTGTGTAATCATGTCATTGAAGTAATCTTTCTTAAAGTCCTCCATCGTTTCATGCTCACCGTCAGAGATTTTCTTAATTGCGTAATCATCACTTAATTGTGCATGACCATCATTTAAGGCTTGTTCGCGGTGTTTATTCGATGCATAACCGACAAATCCGTTCTCGTAGCCGTAACGACCCCAAACTCTAAACGTGTTATGTTTGAACATCGCCGCACCCGGAACACCTTTACTATTATCACCACCACCGTAAATACCAGTCAAGTAATCAATGGTGATATACGTTCCCCAGTCGTTCTTCTGAGAGTACGTTCCGTTACCCAATCCATGTTTCGTCATGAGTTGGTTATCGACCAAGTCATCCACGGATTCTAACGTCATGTTATTCCATTCTTCTTCCGTTACCGGACGAACGTGATCGGTGAAGCGTGTTGGTTGAACATCGGTTTTACCCATCTTCTTGAACCAATGACGTTGGACATCTTTACCCGCGTTAATCGCCGCTTCACCTTCCAAGTAATCCAGAAGGGTCAGTGCATCATTATACCCTTTCATGTATTTATCCCACATCGCTTGATTATGGAATTTCTTCGGATCACTGTTATAGATATTTTCGCCGTCATCTTCCCATGAGTAGGATAAGTTAATTCCTAGCGAACCATATCCTCCACCGTTTTGACCCGGAGATTGTAACATCCCAGAAGCGTACGCTTCCGCTCCTACGCCATTACGACGACCCGATCCGCCTAAGAAGACTAACCCATCATAGTTGTGTGTCATCTCGTGTGTCCACGTTGCGTGTCCACCTTCGCCCAAGTAGTCATAGGCCACGAAGTGAATTAACGTCCCATTCGCATACGCGCCAGTCCCGTTACTTCCATAATACTCACCAATGACATTATAGAACTCGCGAGACGGAGCATAATCTTGTCCACGGTTATCTTTACCAAACTCATTAACCCATCCGCGTTCTTTGAGGTCAAATCCTTCCCAGATTGGCGTTACTTGGTCACGCATCAAACGATCCCTTGTTTCTTTATTCGCGATCTTATACCACGAATCGATGAAATCCCGTTGACGGTTTCCAGCGTGCTCAAGCTCTTTTTGAAGCTGGGCGTCATTCAAGTATGCCCGTTTTTGCTCACTACCGAACGTCAAGGAAGCAACCGTTGAAATCATAAATAGTTTCGCTTTTCGTAAATTCAATAACGGCAAGATCGTATGGTGATAGTAGCTGTGCGACAAGTTATCAAACACACGATATTTCGGATTCTGTGCTTTCAATCCTTCCGCTAATGGTTCTTTCTCAATTAACTTCACGTTCTCTTTCGTAGCATCTTTAAACCAATCGTTCATATTATCAAACTCGGTAAATAGCTCACGGTTGAAATCTAAAAAGTCTAACAAGTCCGTACCTATGGCAGCCCCGAATTCTCGATTGAAGAATTCATGTGTTCGGCGACCATACAACTGATACTCTGTTGAACTACCTAACTTGATGAGTCGATCAATCAAGGAACCACCCTGTCCGCTATAAAACTCCGGTACATACATCATTAAATCTTTAATCGTGTACTCCCCGAAACGAATGTTGTAATAACGGTTCAAGTACGTGAGCGCCATCATAATCTGTTTTTTATGTTTAGACACTTTATCACGTAACGCTTGTTGTGCGACATCTGACTCTGCCAACATCACCATATCATTTTGAAGTAATTTCTCCACAATCGTCTGTAACTCCGCTTTTGTGGTGTCGAAAATCTCATCTAAGAATAATTTCTTCATACGATTTTCTTTGGCTTGTTCCGTCTTTTCATTAATCTTAAGCATCTGATACATCTCGTTATTGTATAGCTCAACGCTTCTCAGCTCATCAACGAGTGACTGAACCAACGCTTGTGGGACACGGGATAGACGGTTTAGTGTATATGTTACACCCAACTCATCGACGTGATACGCCGATAAGCCATATGTGTTTCCTGTTGTAGGCGTATCTGTATACAAATCAAGTGTTTTCTTCTGACTTAGGGTATAAATCAGTTTCGTCCCGTCCGTAAACTGAAGCATAATACGATCCGCATCATCGCCATGCGTCACAAACGTATGACCTTTCAGCGCCGTAATGGATTTGAGTTCCTTTCCTTCTGCCATCCATGATGGGCGTTTATTCGATTGTGCCAACGTATTTCCTTCGCGAACAATATCCTCAACCAAGCTAAACGGCTGCAACGCTTCGACCAAACGGTAAAACGCTTCGTGAAACGCCACGTAACCAGACACGCTATCGTAACGACGAGTACTATTTAGCTCCTCAGCTGGTGTTTGATACGCTTGGGAGTCAAGAGCCGTCAGATTAAACGAACGCTCTTTACGCACGGCATCCATCACATCTAAACGCTCAAACTTACGATCTTCTCCTTTTACGCTACCCGAGCTAATGTTTTTCACACCATATAGGGCTTTAATATGCTGATACTCCGGACCCGGATTCGTCAACTGCTCATCCGAACCAAACAACTCATGCCCATTTTCAATCGTTGCATAACTAATCACATCAGAAACCGTTGCGTATCCCCATGTGGATGTACTAATCGCCGCCATTTTCCCACGCATATTCGAACGCATAGAACCTTTTACAACTGATTTCGTTGTTTGACCCCACTCACTAGAATGGGCTTGATCCGAGATGTTAACCGCCACCAACAAACTCGCATCTTGCGGACGGTGCATCTCCACATCGGCATCCACATAGGCACGTTTGACGATCGAGCGGTCGTTAATCCCTGCGATACCACCTAAAACAGAATTTCCACCTTTAGACTTGATGCGCCCGATGAACGAAACGTTCTCAACGCGTGATTTATTACTAATCGTATTCACTAACCCTGCAACGTTATCACGTCCTTCGATGTACCCTTGAACGTTCACGTTCTCAATGACACCACCGTTAGTTAAATCCCCTGCTAAAGAAGAGATGTAATCACCTTCCCATGAATCTGGGTATACAATGTTTACGCCGGTGAAATCAATGTCTTTAATCTGACCGCCATTCACTTTGGTAAACAGCCCGTGTTCTAAGCCTTCAATACGGTGACGCTTGCCGTTATGCAACCCACTTAACGTACCACGGAAATCTTTTTGAATATACGTTTTACGTCCTAAAGGCTCCACGCCAGCGGCTGAAACAGTACGGCCTAATGTATAGTTGCCGTTCGGATCATTACTCATCGCATGAATAAGGTCCTTAAAGTTATAGTAAACGCCATTTTCAGGAGCCTTGTATTTATTCACATAAAACACAGAACCCGGTTTAAAGACATCTCCATCACGGTGAACCGTCTCATCAGAAGATGTTTTCACAGCGTATACCGTCTCACCGTCTTTTTGTACTTCTTCAATAGAGGAAACCGGCATAACGATATCTTTCATATTTGATGCTTGTGCACGAATATAATACGTGGATAAATCACTTGGTTTATCATGCAACTCCGTAAACTCACGGTACTGACCGTTGGAATCTCGACGAACAAGCGTGGTTTGTCCGATTGATTTCAACTCTAATTGGTTCATCGACAACGTATGCGTATCAGTATGTGCAACAACATCTTGTTGTTCATTATTACGCGTGTACGCTAAACGCGCTTCAAATTGATACAGCGTATTCACATCTAAATCATTAATTTCTATTTCATTAAAGTTAGACACTTGTACATCTTTAACGGCCTGACCGTTTTGCGACACTCGAATCGTACCAGAAACGTCTAAGTTAGATGGGTTGTTTAACGTGTACGACAAACGTGCTGTACGGTTCATCGCATCCGATGTGAAATGTGCGTTTGATAAACTTGGCGCTTCGAACTTAACACCCTTGCGAACAATCGTTGGTGTCGCTGCTTGAGTAACTTCAGATGACTCTTCAATGACTTCATCTGTACGTTTATCACGAACGGTTTTGTACACCTTTGTGATACGACGCGTACCCGGTGTCCCTTCATCGGTAACCGTTTCGCCTTCTGGTAAAGAATTATCCTCTCGTTCAATAACCTCTGGTTCGATGGTTTCTTCGGTAATAACTTCCTCACGACCATTCACCGGTTTCGTTCCTTGGCGGACAATCTTAGGCGTTGCTTCCTCGAGTGTTTCAGTGACAGTATTCACCACATCATTTGTACGCTTGCCTTTATGGGTCTTGTAAGTTGTTGTGATTTTCTTACGTCCTGCTGTACCGTCTGTAACTTCTTCGTCGCCTTCATACAGTTCATCTGTTTGGATAACTTGTTCTTCCGGTTCGATCGCTTCATGAGTTACAACATCTTCAGTTCCTTCTACTGGTTTCGTTCCAACATAGGTAATCGTTGGTTGAGCAGCTTCAAGCGTTCGTTCCGAACGGTTTAACACTTCGTCTGTTCGCTTACCTTTATGTGTCTTATACGTTGTCGTTACCTCAAGACGTCCAGGTGAGCCTTGAACCACACGTTGTTCGCCTTCATATAACCCGTCATCGGTTTCTTCAGTTGCACCCGGTTCGATCACTTCGGTCGTTATCACTTCTTCCGTACCTTCTACTGGTTTCGCTCCACGATAGATAACAGTTGGACGTGCCTCTTCAAGCGTTTCTGTCGAGACATTCACAACCTCTTCGGTACGCTTCCCTTTATGCGTTTTATACGTCGTCGTAATTTGTCGACGTCCAACAGAACCGTCAACCGTCCGTTCCTCACCAACATACAGATTATTATCCGTTTCCTCACGAGTGTCTGGTTGAATGGTTTCGTACGTCACGATATCTTCCGTACCTTCTACGGCTTTCGTGCCTTGACGGACAATCTTCGGTTGAGGGTCTTCAAGTGTTTCAGTAGAAATATTCACGACTTCTTCGGTACGTTTTCCTTTATTCGTCTTATACGTTGTCGTGATTTGTTTACGTCCAACTTTGCCTTCGGTGATTTCTTCTTCACCTACATATAAATCATCCGTTTGAATCACTTGCTCTTCGGGTTCAATGGTTTCGTGAGTCACGACATCTTCTGTCCCTTCGACAGCTTTCGTACCTTGACGGATAATCTTCGGTTTCGCTTCTTCAAGCGTCTGTTCCGATCGAGCAACCACTTCATCCGTTAACTCACCTTTGTTCGTACGATAGGTCGTTGTGATTTGCTTACGTCCTGCTTTACCCTCTGTGACTTCTTCTTCGCCCACATATAAGGCATCTGTTTCAATGGTTTGTGTTTCTGGCTGAATTATGTCTTCGGTTACAACATCTTGTACACCTTGGATAGGTTTCGTTCCGCGGTAAATAATAGTCGGTTGAGCGTCTTCCAACGTTTCTTTCGAAACATTCACCACTTCATCGGTTAACTCACCCTTATGGGTTCGATACGTTGTCGTAATCTGTTGACGTCCAACGGATCCTTCAACCACACGTTGCTCATCCTCATACAGTCCATCGTCCGTATCTTCGATCGTTTCGGGTTGAATCATTTCTTCGGTCACAACCTCTTTTGTCCCTTGAACAGGCTTGGTTCCTTGACGAATGATCTTCGGTTGAGCTTCCTCAAGCGTTTCCTCAGAAACACTCACGACTTCTTCTGTTAATTCACCCTTATGGGTTTTATAAGTTGTTGTAATCTGTTTACGTCCTGCTTTACCCTCTGTGACTTCTTCTTCGCCCACATATAAGGCATCCGTTTCAATGGTTTGTGTTTCTGGTTGAATTATGTCTTCGGTTACAACATCTTGTACACCTTGGACAGGTTTCGTTCCGCGGTAAATAATAGTCGGTTGAGCGTCTTCCAACGTTTCTTTCGAAACATTCACCACTTCATCGGTTAACTCACCCTTATGGGTTCGATACGTTGTCGTAATCTGTTGACGTCCAACGGATCCTTCAACCACACGTTGCTCATCCTCATACAGTCCATCGTCCGTATCTTCGATCGTTTCGGGTTGAATCACTTCTTCGGTAACAACCTTTTTTGTCCCTTGAACAGGCTTGGTTCCTTGACGAATGATCTTCGGTTGAGCTTCCTCAAGTGTTTTTGTTGACACATTCACGACTTCTTCCGCACGTTGTCCTTTATGGGTCTTGTACGTTGTGGTGATTTGTTTACGACCTGCTTTACCCTCGGTAACTTCTTCTTCGCCTACATATAAATCATCCGTTTGAATCACTTGTTCTTCGGGTTGAATCGTTTCGTAAGTGACAACATCTTCTGTGCCATGTACGGCTTTCGTTCCTTGACGGATAATCTTCGGTTGCGCTTCTACAAGTGTTTCTTCGGATACATTCAATATATCAGATGTGATTTCACCTTTATGGGTTCGGTACGTCGTTGTCACTCGCTTACGCCCAGGCGTGCCTTCTGTCACATCTTCTTCGCCTTCATATAAGTCATCTGTTTGAATGGTTTGAACATCAGGTTCGATCTCAACCTCCGTCACGACATCTTTCGACCCTTCTACGGCTTTGGTTCCCTTATAAACAATGGTTGGACGAGCTTCTTCGAGTGTTTCTTCCGAAACATTCACCACTTCATCCGTTAACTCACCTTTGTTCGTTCGATAAGTTGTCGTGATTTGCTTACGCCCAGCTTTACCCTCTGTGACTTCTTCTTCGCCCACATATAAGGCATCCGTTTCAATAGTTTGTGTTTCTGGCTGAATTATGTCTTCGGTTACAACATCTTGTACACCTTGGACAGGTTTCGTTCCGCGGTAAATAATAGTCGGTTGAGCGTCTTCCAACGTTTCTTTCGAAACATTCACCACTTCATCGGTTAACTCACCCTTATGGGTTCGATACGTTGTCGTAATCTGTTGACGTCCAACGGATCCTTCAACCACACGTTGCTCATCCTCATACAGTCCATCGTCCGTATCTTCGATCGTTTCGGGTTGAATCACTTCTTCGGTAACAACCTCTTTCGTACCTTCTAGCGATTTTACGCCTTTATAAACAATAGTTGGAACGGCTTCAATTAATGTTTGCTCAGATGTTTCAAGCACTTCATTTGTACGTTGACCCTTCACAGTTTTATAAACTTTTGTCGTACGCGTCAAACCGGGAGTACCGGGAATACCTTCCACTTCACCAACATATAGATCAGAACTATACACCACTTCTTCAGAAGGAGAAATAACTTCTTCCGTGACGCTTTCCTCAACGCCTTCGATCGGTTTCGTTCCTCGGACAACCACTTGTTTCTTCATTTCAGATATCACATTAACCTTCTCTTGAAGCAAGTGAGAGGTGATCTCGCCGTTCGCCGTTTCATATAAGCGAACAATCTCTTTTACCCCACGAACACCGGGTATAAGAATTTTATACTGACCTACATATAGATTTGGATCCGTTCGGTAATCGACCTCATAATCCGTAATTTCTTGTGTTTTCACTTCTTGCTGACCATAATGAATGACATTCGACGTTAAGTCCTCTAATTGTTTCGCTTCCTGTGGATCTTTCGGATAAGCCGGTTGATCAGGCAACGTCACTTGCGGCTGTTTACTCTCTAAACTCTCACGTTCCGGTTGTTTTAAATCGGGTGTATAACCTTCCGCTTCTTTTACAATGGCTTCGATAGCCTCTACACTTGACACTTCATTCACACGCGTTAAGAACGCTTGACGATCCTCAGGCGATAAATGGGTCATCTCCCCCAACATACCAACCGCACGCTCACGAACAATCGGTACATATTGATTTGGATTTAACGTATCCGGTTGATGCTTTTCTCCTACTTCTCCACTGGTATGACGTAACGCCTCTTCATAAATAACTTCCAACTCACCCACACTAGACGCGTTTTTCACTCGGTTGAGATAAGCTGTTTTCTCCTCACGTGTCAAATGATCCATATCGCCAATTAGTTGATCTGCTCGTTCTCGAGCAACACCCACATACGGATTAGCTTCTGGTGCGGCCTCATGATTCAATAACTTCTCAGATCCTTGATCTACTACGCCGTCTTCCGTTGTCGATTCAACAGGCAGGGTGGATACATCAAGAGCTGGTGTATCTTCATGTACTTGAAGATCGCCTCCCGATACACTGATATCAATAGACCCTGTTTCAGGCTCACTTACTTCAGGAGCAGGTGTCTCATGAACGGTTAGATCTCCGCCAACCACTTGAATAGTCACAACACCATTCTCTCCTTCTTCAGCGGCATACACATCCCCGGACTGTCCAAGGAACAACACCGCTCCAACAGCAACAGAGGCTAACCCGATCGTTAATTTCTTTAATGTATAACGCTTCGCTTTATTTACTTGCTTTTGGAATAACTCCATTTTATTACGTTTACTTACCATTTTCTTCCTCCATCATTTAATTATATTATTTTATGTTACTTATAAAAAATGGTGCGATATTGTTATCTTTTTATTGGTTACTCATACAATGATTGCTCTTGTAGGTCACATTTATGAATCACATTTACACTTACCACCACAATATTTTAACTCAAAATAATAAAAAAAACTATTAAAAATTTATTTTGATGTGTCTCAAAAGTTGGAGTTTTGAATAGTGACGATTAAGCACGTGATTGAGTGGCTTGTTTCCGGTAATTAACCGGAGATAAGTCCCTCAATTTTACTTTTATCCGATCGTTGTAGAGAAATACAGCATCGTTATTTAAAGAATAACTAGAAAACAACTAAAAAACTACAAAAATGACGTAAAAATCTAAAGAATAAATTCATACAAACTAAAAAAGATCATTATAACAGTATTTTCAAAGAACCTTATAGACTGCTTTGACAATATGATGTATAATGGCGTTGGATTACTTTGTTATTTGTTATGAGAAGGAGCATATTATGGAGATTACACATATTTTTTCTTTACTCGGTGGGCTGGCCCTCTTCCTATATGGGATGAATGTCATGTCTAACGGGCTTGAAGTCGCGGCCGGTAACCGGTTAAAAGCAATCTTAGAACGGTTGACGGCGAATCGATTAGTAGGTGTTGGAGTCGGTGCCTTAGTGACTGCTCTCGTTCAGTCCAGTTCAGCCACGACAGTTATGGTAGTCGGATTCGTCAACTCTGGTTTAATGACGCTGAATAATGCTGTTTGGCTCATTATGGGAGCGAATATCGGAACCACCATTACTGGACAATTAATCGCGATCAATATCAATGCGATTGCTCCTCTAATCGCCTTTATCGGAGTCAGTTTAATTTCGTTCTTCAAGAGCCAGAAGTTAGACCCTTATGGACGTATTTTAGTAGGTTTAGGAATTTTGTTTATCGGGATGGATATCATGTCAACAGCGGTTTCGCCGTTACGTGAAATGCCAGAATTTATTAATATTATTACCCGTTTCCAAAACCCAATTTTAGGTATTTTAGCTGGGGCAATTTTTTCGGCTATTTTACAAAGTTCATCAGCTTCGATTGGTATTTTACAAGCTTTTGCAGCCAGTGGGGTAATTACCTTACCGAGTGCGATCTTCATTCTATTCGGTCAAAATATTGGAACAGTCATTACTGCTTTAATTGCCTCTATTGGGGTAAGCAAGAATGGAAAACGGACCACTTTACTGCACTTGCTATTCAATTTTGTCGGGTCTATTATCTTTGTTACTTTAGCTTTAACAACCCCCTTCACAAGTTGGATGGAGAATTTCACGCCAGATAACGTACAAGCTCAAATCGCTAACGTACATACTGTTTTTAATGTCGTAACAGCCTTTATTTTACTTCCATTTGGCTCGCAGTTAGTCGATTTAACTTGCAAATTATTGCCAGACCGCGCAGATGAACAAACCGGGATGCAGCTCAAGTACTTGGACTTCAGTTTGTTCGGAAATGATTACCGAATAGGAACAAGTGCCGTAACTACGATGCAACTCTTCAAAGAAACACAAAATATGCTAGATCAACTCATCATGAATGTGCAAGCAACATTCGATCTTGTTGGGAACTATAGTGATGATGCGTTCACTAAGATCGAAGAGACCGAAGAATATATTGACTTCTTGAATGATGGCATTATCCGCTTCACGACTACTACACTTTCATTCGAAGCACCCGAGAGCGGGACATCAGCATTAGGGTTATTCGTCAAGATTTCCAGTGACTTAGAGCGAATCGGGGATCACGCCATTAATATCGCCGAACGTGCTCGCGTCATTCATCGCTCTGGTGACAGCTTATCCGATGAAGCCTTAGAAGAACTACAAGCTATGAAAAAATTAGCTCGTAAGATCATGGCGCTACTACAAGTGCGCGACCGTTCCGAAATTCAAGATTTAGTCTCACATGTTAATATTATTGAAGATCAAATGGACTTTGCTACGGAAGAATTCGAGAATAATCAACTCCTTCGTCTTCAAGACCAAGAATGTACAGTAAACAACAGTATTCTCTTCTCCAAAATTTTAACTGACTTCGAGCGAATGGGTGACTTATCGCTTAACGTAGCGAAGAATTTTGAATCGATCCAGTCAACCATTCAATCACTGCGTAACCTCCAAGAATCTGAATAAATCAAGCTTTGAACCTAGCTCATAGTGAGCTAGGTTTTTCTTTATGGCAAGATCAGCTAGTCGCTATTTTTTGTGCCCAACATTCCCTTCTTCGACTCGGCAATCTAGATACCTTAAAACAAACTGCACAAAATCACGAGTATATATTTACATATCATACGCTACATGTTACATTAGCATTAATCTTATAATTGAAAGAGGGATTTTCATGACAACATTATTGCAATCTTATCGTGAGCAGATCAAGCCCAAATTACTGCTCATTATTGGGGTAGTTATTGGGTTGTTATTACTCTTTAACCCCTTTGCCTTCAATGGGCAGCAACAGCTTATTTTCTTATCTTTACTCTTTATTGTCTACTCATGGGCAACAAAAGCACTTCCGAGAACACCGGCATCATTATTACTTCTTATTTTATTTGCATTATTCGGGAACACACCTGCCACGCAAGTGTTTAGCTTCGCTTGGTCCCCGACGTTGTTCTTGATTGTAACCACTTCATTGCTTTCTGTTGCTTTAAGTAAAAACACACTTATTCGCTCTTGGATGAATCAAGTCATCCGCTATTCGAAAGGGAATTTATTCATCCTACTCGCCTTACCTTATGTGTTTGGCTTCTTACTTATTCCAGTGATTCCCAAGCTTTCGCCCGAGGAATTATTCTGGGTACACTCTTCCATCATGTTCTAAGCGATGAGCCGAAGTTCGCTGAAGTCAAAAAAATTATGTTACTGAATGTCTTTGTCGCTATCAGCATTACCTATATGGCGGTCTCTAATGGAGATATCGTTCTGAATCATGCGATCTTAGCTTTCTCTGGAGAGGCGGTTGATACGGCGCTCCAAGGTATGCCATGGATCACTTATATGGCGGTCCCTACGATTATCTTTTCGATTATTTCGCCATTGATTATCCGAGGCATGTTCCAAAAAGACTTAGCTCACTATGATCCTGCTATCTTAGAGAAAAAGCAGGTTACCGATGTTGTAACTAAGGCGGATAAAATAGGATTAGCCGTTATCTTGCTCGTCTTCCTTGGCTGGATGTTCGAACCATTACATGGCATTTCGGCATGGATCATTTGTTTAATTGCTTTGCCGGTATTATTCTACGTCGGCATTCTCACTCCCGCTGACAAAAAAGCTGTCAACTTAGATTTACTTATCTTCTTAATCGCGGCCTTCAGTATTGGTCGTGTCATTCAAGATGTCGGTATCAGCGAACGGATTGTTGAATTACTTACCCACGTGATCCCAAGTGCTCAATCAATTTGGTTCTTGCCTTCATTAATCCTTGTTATTATGGGATTACATATGGTCATTGGCTCAGCAATCGCAACTGGTTCAGTCGCTTTACCGATATTGATTCCGCTAGTTGCCCAAGCAGGATATGATCCTATTGTCATCACGCTCATTCTCTACATTACGGTCAACATGCACTACTTGTTGCCCTTTCATCATGCAACTATGATGATTGGTATCGGTCAACGTTACTATCATGATCAACATATGTTCAAGCATGGTTTATTCATGACAGTCGGTATTTTCATTCTTATCTTAGGAATCTTCTTACCTTGGTGGAAGTTCACAGGTCTCTTATAAATAATCTCTCAACTCCACTGAAGCGAGTATGCATCACGTTCACTTCAGCGGAGTTTTTGATGTAAAATTTATGGCAATTCTTTAACCTTAGACTGTTTGATTTGGTCATTTAATTGTGATAAAATAAATTAGCTTATGAAGGGATATTTTTAGCCATACTAAAAAATCCGTTCACTATGAATGTAGAAAGAAGGTGAAACTGTGGAAAGTACCATTCTGATTGATCAATTAGGGTTGCCCATTAGTTTGAATGTTTTGCTTGCATTGGTAACATCTGTCGTTATCGTTATTGGCTTATGTTTCTTATTTACGCGCCATTTATCTGTAGATAACCCCGGCAAATTACAGCTGACGCTAGAATGGTTAGTGGACATTATGCGAGGCATTATCAAAGATACGATGGGCGATGAGACAACCCATACGCAAGTCGTTATTGCACTGACCGTCTTTTTATTCATCGGCGTGTCAAACTTAGTCGGATTACCGCTCTTGGTTGATGCACATGAGATATCGTATTGGAAAAGTCCCACAGCTGATTTGGCGGTATGTTTGACACTAGCAGTTACAATGAACCTCATTTCACAATATTTGGGCATTCGGAAGTACGGCTTAGCTACACACTTCCGATTGAGTTATGCCAAACCAGCTATATTATTACCTTATCACGTACTGGAAGATCTTATTAATATTGTCACCTTATCACTTCGTTTATACGGAAATATTTTTGCAGGAGAAATCTTACTTAAATTAATTGCAGAATTAGGAAATATGGCTGGCGTCGCAACTTGGCCGATTGGAATTCCGATTCAGATTATCTGGCAAGGATTTTCTGTCTTTGTCGGTATTTTGCAAGCTTATATTTTTGTAAACTTATCTAGCGTATACATGTCTCACAAGCTCGTCCATCACGATTAAGTCGTCTATCTTATCGTGGTCAGTTATAGAATAATAGAAAAAATAATAGAATTATAAAAAGGAGAATAACAAATGAATGGTTTAGCTGCTGCTATTGGTATTGGAGTTGCTGCGTTCGGAGCAGCGATTGGAAATGGATTAGTTATTTCGAAGGCGATCGAATCAATGAGTCGTCAACCAGAAATGGAAAACAAGATTCGGGCAACTATGCTACTTGGAGTTGGGTTAATTGAAGCGATTCCGATTATGGCTGCCGTAATTGCCTTTATTCTAGCCTTCAGATAAGTATTTCTGATGCCGAATGATATAGATTGGAGGAATTACTATGGGTAGTTTATTAGGAAGTACATCGCTCGGTCAAGCACTCATGACGCTTGTATCTTTCCTTATCTTACTGTACTGTGTCCGGCGCTTCGCTTGGAAGCCATTGATGGACATATTACAACAACGTAAACAAATGATCGACAAAGACATCAAAGAAGGTCGTCAATTAAAAGAATCCTCTCAGCGAGCAAATAAAGAAGCGCAAGCAACATTGCGTGAGGCCAAAGTGACTGCTAATAAAATTTTGGCTGATGCCAAAAAGCAAGGGGAACAACTTAAACATAAACTTAAAGAAGACGGTCAAAAAGACGTCACTTATATGAAAGACCAAGCCCAAAAACGAATGGAACATGAACGTCAACAGTCCCTTGAAAAATCCAAAAAAATAATTGAAAATGTCTCGATTGAACTCGCTGAAAAAATTATCCAACGTGAGATTACAAACGAAGACCATCATCGCTTAATTAATGATTTTATTCATAGATTGGAAGATGAAGTAAGACATGGATAAACCACATGAAACCAATAATGATCACCAACAACAAATCGATGAACTACTAAAACGTTCACAACAAGAACAACCGAGCTCACTCTTCTGTGATATGCCTGAGCATTTAACCATTCGTTCTGTTGTTCCACTAACTGAACAAGAACGTACACAAATTGTAGAACTCTTCTCGACCATTATCGAGCGACCACTCGGCAATGTGACCGAAATTATTGACCCGAATTTGATTTGTGGTGTCTCGCTACAGAGTGATTCCCACTACTTCGAAGTCAGTGGTCGACAACAACTACAAAAAATGAAATTAAAATTTCACACACAAGTATAGGGGGGATAAAATAAATGGATACGAAACATGTTGAGGCGCGGTTACTCAAACAAATTCAAAAATTCGATGCCGTTAATCACCTAGAAGAAATCGGAACCGTCGTCTATATTGGTGATGGAATTGCTCGTATCAGTGGCCTCGAGAATGCCATGTATGGCGAGATGATTCAATTCCCTAACGGTGCCATTGGAATGGTCCAAAACCTAGAACTTACCGAAGTCGGTGTTATTGTCTTTGGTGATTATTATGATATTAATGAAGGTGACTTAGCACACCGGTTAAATCGTGTAATGGAAGTCCCAGTTGGTGCAGAACTACTGGGTCGTGTTGTCAATCCATTAGGGCAACCCATCGATGGATTAGGTGATATTTCAACTGAGCGAACTCGTCCCGTTGAAACTGAAGCCCCATCTATTATGGACCGAGAAAGTGTTAAAAGACCCCTACAAACAGGAATTAAAGCGATTGATGCACTTGTACCAATTGGACGGGGACAGCGTGAACTAATCGTAGGTGACCGCAAGACGGGGAAAACTACCTTAGCGATTGATGCGATATTAAATCAAAAAGACCAAGATGTGTTATGTATTTATGTAGCAATCGGACAAAAAGAATCAACGGTTAAAAATATTGTTAACACATTAAAACGCTATGATGCTCTTGAATATACGATTGTCATGTCTGCTGCCGCATCACGCCCGTCGAGTCAACTCTACTTAGCACCTTATGCCGCAACTGCGATGGCTGAAGAGTTTATGTATCAAGGCAAACACGTTTTAATTGTCTACGATGACTTATCCAAGCAAGCTGCAGCTTATCGAGAAATGAGCTTACTCTTAAAACGCCCACCCGGCCGTGAAGCTTATCCTGGTGATGTCTTCTACTTACACTCACGACTACTAGAACGTTCTGCAAAATTGAACCAGTCACTCGGTGGAGGCTCTATTACATCACTACCGATTATCGAAACACAAGCAGGAGATATCTCGGCTTATATTCCAACCAATGTAATCTCTATTACAGATGGCCAAATCTTCTTAGAAGGTGACTTGTTCAACTCCGGTGTACGCCCAGCCATCAATGCTGGACTATCCGTATCTAGGGTTGGAGGCTCCGCACAACTTAAAGCTATGAAAAAAGTAGCCGGAACTCTTCGAATTGACTTGGCTAGCTACCGTGAATTAGAAGCATTTAGTCAGTTTGGGTCAGATCTAGATGATCACACCCAAAAGAGTCTCGAACGCGGGCAGCGTACAGTTGAACTCTTGAAACAATCAGCCCATCGCCCACTAGATGTAGCTAAGCAAGTCGTGATCTTATACGCACTCGCTCACCACTTACTAGAAGATATTCCGCTCAATGAACTTCGCTTATTTGAAAAAGAACTATATGATTACATCGAGCAAGGATCTCCTGACATACTGGATGACATTCGTACCCAAACCGTTATTACAGATGAAGAGCGTCTAGCATCAGCAATTAAAGATTATGTGGACATCTTCTTAAGTTCATATCACGCCCAAATTGACTCCAAGGAGTAGGTGATTCGATTGGCACTTAATACGATTAAGAAAAAAATGAACTCAGTCAAAAAAACCGCTCAAATTACAAATGCCTTACGTTTAGTCTCAACGACTAAGTATAATCGCATTATTACAGAAGCGGAGCATTATGACCAATATGCCCAAAAAGTGAAAACGATGGTCTCTAACTTAATCACGCCAGATATGCTTTATGAGTCCAAACATATTGCTCCTCGCGCTAGTCATCCATCAACTAACCATAATCGCATTGACTACCACGTCATGATGCAAGTAAGACCGGTCAAAAAAACAGGTTTTCTCGTCATTACGGCGGACAAAGGGCTATGTGGCAGTTATAATTCAGCTTTACTGAAAGAATTTCACGATTTTATCCGCCCAATGGACAAAGAATCTATCGAAGTTGTCGCAATTGGACGTCCCATTGTCAAATTCTGTCAAAAACATCAGTTAAATATTGTTTCTGAGCGCTATCATTTGTCTGATTATCCTAATTTTACCGAAGTGCAGACTATTATCAAAGCGGCTATACGCTTTTTCCAAAACAATATATATGATGAATTATATCTCGTCTATAACTATGCGCCTAATGTCTTAAAAAACGTTAAACGGATTGAAAAAATATTGCCGATTACTCGTGACAATATTGCTGATGACGTTGCGGACGCGAATCAACCTTCCGGACCTCGACCTCTCATCGAGCCTGATATTGACTCGGTGCTTGACGTCATCTTACCGCTCTACGCCGAAACACAAATTTACGGCGCCATTATCGATGCAAAAACGGCTGAACAAGCAAGCCGCATGCAGGCAATGGGTCAAGCTACAGATAACGCGAACTCGCTAATTGACGACTTACACCAAGAATACCACCATGAACGACAGAAAAAAATCACAAACGAAATTATTGAAATTATAAGTGGAGCAAATGCTCAAAACTGATGAAAGAAGGGTTTAGACGGAATGAGAATTGGACATATCGCACAAGTTATCGGACCCGTTGTAGATGTGAAGTTCCCGATTTCCAATGGTGTGCCAGAAATTCATAACGCACTTGTTGTGGTGCCGGATGTTGAACCACATGAAATTGGTGAAGCGGAACTGAACAATCCTGATTATATCGTCCTGGAAGTTGCTTTAGACTTAGGAGATGGCGTTGTTCGTACAATAGCAATGTCAGCTACAGATGGACTCTCACGGAATACCGTTGTTGTCGATCGTGGCACAACGATCAAAGTTCCTGCCGGTGAAGCCACACTTGGACGTGTATTTAACGTCTTAGGACATGCGGTTGATGATAAAGGCGACTTAGACGGAAACTACGAGCTAAAATCCATCTATCGCGATGCACCAAAATATGATAACTTAAGTTCAGATTACGAAATTTTAGAAACAGGTATAAAAGTCATTGACCTGCTCGCTCCTTATTTAAAAGGGGGAAAAGTTGGTTTGTTCGGTGGAGCAGGTGTTGGGAAGACGGTCCTAATCCAGGAACTCATCCATAACATCGCCCAAGAACTCGAAGGAATCTCTGTATTTACCGGAGTCGGCGAACGTACCCGTGAAGGGAATGATCTCCTCTTTGAGATGCGTGATTCCGGTGTTGACAAAAAAACAGCCATGGTGTTTGGCCAGATGAATGAACCACCTGGCGCTCGCATGCGGACAGTATTGACCGGTTTGACAATGGCCGAGTACTTCCGTGATAATATGAAGCAAGATGTCTTATTATTTGTAGATAATATTTACCGGTTCACTCAAGCTGGTGCTGAAGTATCTGCCCTCTTAGGTCGTATGCCATCTGCTGTTGGTTACCAACCTACACTTGCTTCAGAGATGGGCGCGATGCAAGAACGCATCGCATCCACAAATGATGGATCAATTACATCGATTCAAGCCGTATACGTCCCAGCCGATGACTATACAGATCCGGCTCCCGCAACTACTTTTACCCACTTAGATGCGACGACCAACTTAGATCGTAAGTTAACAGAACAAGGAATCTATCCGGCCGTTAACCCACTAGAATCTACCTCAATCGCCTTAAGCGAAGAAATCGTTGGTAAGCGTCACTATCGCATTGCACGACAAGTCCAGCAAGTTCTACAACGCTATCATGAACTACAAGATATTATTGCTATCTTAGGAGTTGAAGAGCTCTCCGATGAAGAAAAAACAACCGTCTCACGAGCTCGCCGCATTCAACTCTTCTTATCTCAGAATTTCCATGTAGCTGAAGCCTTCACCGGGATTCCTGGTGCATTCGTTACCGTGGAAGAATCACTCGATGGATTCGAAGGGATCTTGGACGGAAAATATGATCACTTACCCGAAGAAGCCTTCCGTAATGTCGGAAATATAACGCAAGCCATTAATAAAGCACGTGACATGGGTGTCGAGGTTGATACGAATCATTAACTCCTCCTCTTTCTCATTAGACACCATCATAAGCGGTTAGTTCAATTATCTTTTAGAAAGTAGGCCAATAGATGGAACCCGTAAAACAACCCAAAACTTCCTCAGATGAAAAATATATCCACGTGAATATCACCTCTCCTGAAGGTGATATCTACGCCCACCGTTCATACGGATGTCGTGTCCATACCATTGACGGTTGGCTGACTATTTTACCTGATCATCTGCCGATTGTTACGGTCTTAGATATTGGTGCGGTCATTGTTACCCGCTTAAATGATGATCAACCCGACTACATCGCCATTAACGGTGGTACACTCACTTTCCAAAATAACACCTTAGATATTGCTGCCACATATGCCATTCGCGCGCGCAATATCGATGAAGCCCATGTTAAACTCATGAAGAACCAAGCTGAAGCGGATATGCAAGAAGCGCTCAGTAAAGATAAGCGATCAGCTTATCGTCGCGCTCAAGTCCGCCTTAACCGCGCCATTAACCAAATCAACGTCAGTGCCCACCGAAAGCATAAACGTTAATATCAATTAATTTTAAATCGAGTAGGAGACTAGCCATTAATTGACTAGTCGACCTCTCACACCACCGTACGTACGGATCCGTATACGGCGGTTCAATACCTT
>Ga0115854_10051_pt1 | contig 22327 bp, 27 predicted proteins | sample InSIn2SAF170_FD_83868 | JGI IMG/M metagenome (GOLD analysis project Ga0115854, IMG submission 83868)
GACATAATCATGCAGACACAGGAGAAACAAGTAGAGGTAAATGCAGTGATACTTCAGATCTTTTCATATTTGCAGCGGCAGGGACCATGTCGGATCAGCTATGAGCAAGAGGACAAAACTAATGGGGAATATGGCAGTAGGTCTCATGGTGTTCACTAGTCAAATAGAGATGACATGGTTAGAGATGGGAGATTGTTGGATACTCCGAAGAGGAGAAGGGATAGACATATGTATTATTCTAGTTCTGATTCGGATAGGCACTATGATCATCATTGTTATCATCCTTACAAGAGGAGTGATAGGGGATACTTGCTATATGATTTTAATAAATAAAAGCCACCTACTTTTGATAGAGATATGAAGAAACCACAAGATGCAGAGGCATGGTTCCTTGGCATGAGGAAGTTCTTCAGGTTGCATGACTATTTAGAGAACATGAAAGCCAAAGTAGCTACATTCAGTCTCAAAGGTAAAGCAGACATTTGGTGGGAGGATATGAAGAATGTCAGATGTATTCATGAGGAAAACTTGACTTGGATTTAGTTTGAATTGTTATTCAAGAAGAAGTATATGTCGAAGAGATACTTTGATGACAGGGAAAAATAATTCTATGAGCTAAAGATGGGGTATATGAGAGATGATGAGTACACCAACGAGTTCTTAGAGTTATTGAGGTATGTGCCTTATCTCAAGAAGTAAAAGGCCAAGATTCAAAGGTTCATTAGTGGGCTACCAGTTGCATTCAAAGATAGGATTGAGTTCTATGAGCCTAGATCATTGAAGGAGGTCATTCAAAATTTAAGGCATTTCTATGAAAAATCGAAGCGTAGATACGAGACTAAGCTAGATTGGAAAGGTAATGCAAGGAACAAAGGAAAATGTGACAAAAAGCAAGCAAGACCTTAGGGTACAGATAATAAATAAAATGTTGCACCGTCTAAGAAGTTCAATGCATCAGTTAGAGGACAGGGACATTGATCTGAGGAGTAGAATAAGTGTGAAGGCTAGAAGCCTATAGAGTGTTGGACTTACGGCAAAGATCATCACAAGAGAGATTGTCTGCAGAATCAAGGTGGTATGCCTCAGATATATAGTGCACAGGACACACAGGCTTAGGTCAGAGCGTTCCTTGTATTTATGCAGTGTTGGATAACAAACAGGAATACCATCAGACATTTATCATTGAGATGGACGATAAGCTTTGTGATCAAGTTATTTCTATTTTGATTAACCCTATAACTATTTATAGCTATGCTAGTCCTAACTTGGTGGACAAGTTGGTTTGAGTAAGGAATTTCATGCAGAATATTGGTTAGATCAGTTTCCTATAGGTACAAAGAATCCAACTCATCATTGGGTAAGAGCTTGTGAAATTGATTTCAATGGTATGCCTACCACAACACATTTGAATGTATCACCATTTGGATCATACAATATGTTGTTGGGCATGGACTGGTCGTACCTTCATAGAACCAAGGTAGATTGTTATGACAAAGCAATTGAGTGTGTGGATGACAATGGGGAACCATGAGTCTTGCAGGGAAAGAATAAATCAACATCAATTAGGATGGTAACAGCTATTCAAGCAAAGAGCGGGCACAGGAAAGGGTGTGTGCTATTCATAGTGCACATTTCTAGTGATAAGGGTAAGGAAGTTGAGGATGTAGATGTGTTGAGCAAGTAGCTATTTTTACAATAGTTCATGTATTTCCTTAGGACATTATAGAGTTTCCACCTCACAGGGAGGTAGACTTTTCTATTGAGTTGGTTCCAGGGGAAGCTCCAACATCAAAAGCACCTTACAAGATGAGCACACCTGATTTGGTTGAGTTGAAGCTATAGTTGAAGGAAATATTGGACAAGGGATACATTAGGCCAAATGTATCACCTTGGGGTGCATTATTTTTGTTTGTGAAGAAGAAATGTGGTACTCTCAAACTATGCATTGACTACAAGAAGTTGAACAAAGTGACCATCAAGAATAGGTATTTGTTACCGAGGATTGATGACATGTTCGATCAGTTGAAGGGAGCAGTAGTGTTCTCGAAGATTGTTCTGAGATTTGGATATCACCAGGTACACATCAAAGAGGAAATTTACAAGACATCTTTCCATACTATGTATGGCATTATGAGTTTTTTGTAGTTCCATTTAGCTTAACTAACACTCCAGCAACATTTATGTGCTTGATGAATAGCATGTTGCGTCCGTACTTGGATAAGTTTGTTATTGTGTTCATTGATGAGATATTGGTATATTCTAAAAATGAGGAAGAGCATGTTGAGCATTTAGCAGTAGTGTTGAGGTTGTTGAGAGAGCATCAATTGTATGCTAAGCTCAACAAGTGAATTTTATTTCAAAATGAGGTACACTACTTGGGGCATGTTGTCTCCAAGGAGGGCATTGCAGTAGATCCAGAAAATATAAGGGCCATCATGGAGTGGATAACTCCTAAGAATGTGGATGACGTGAGATATTTGATGGGGTTGGTAGGCTATTATAGGAGGTTCATCAGGAACTTCTCACAGATTTCTTATCCTATACATCAATGCAGAGAAAAGGTAAGAAGTTTGAATGGACAGAGGAGTGTGAGGTTAGTTTTGAGCAGCTTAAGGAGTTGTTGACACATGCACTAGTGTTAAAGATTGCAGATCTGTACAAAGATTTTGTGGTATGCACAGATACTTGTAAGAAGGGACTTGGTGGATTCCTTATGCAAGAAGGACAAGTGGTGTGTTGAGTCATGAAAACTGAATTAGCATGAGAAGAACTATCCCACGCTTGATCTTGACTTGGAAGTGATTATACATGCATTGAAGATGTGGATACACTACCTTCTGGGCAAGAGGTTTACATTGATGAGTGATTACAATGGTTTGCGGTATCTATTTGATCAACCATATCTGAATGGTAGGCAAGTTCGGTGGTTGGCTACAATCAGTGAGATTGATTTCAAGATTAGGTACATCAAAGGTAAAGAGAACATTGTGGAAGATGTTCTTAGTAGGTGGACATAGGTAAATCACTTAACAGCTATGAGCTCCTATGGGATAGACTTACAGGATAGGATCTTGCAAGTAGGTTAGCAGGATGTCATATATATGGAGTTATGCACAGGTTGCAGCAGAGTAAAGGTATAGGTACATGTGATAGTACAGGTACAGGTACAAGTAGTGGTACAGCTACAGGTGCAGGTGCACAGGATGTGGATTATTGTCTTACAGCAGATGGATTGGTTAGATTTAGAGACAAGATATATGTGTCAGACAATAGTGAGCTCAAGAAGGTGATCTTGAGGGAGTTTCATGCAAAACCATATTCAAGTCATCCAAGGTATAAAAATACATTGACTGCAGTCAAGAGATTTTATTATTGGCCAAAACTAAAGAGGAATGTAGCAGAATTTGTGGCTAGGTATTTTGATTGTCAGCGTGTGAAGGAAGAGTGTAAACATCCAACTGGACTGCTACAGTTGATTGTGATTCCAAAGTGAAAATGGAAGGTCATTTCCGTGGACTTCATCACAGGTTTTTCGAGGACAATGAGATAGCATGATTCCATCATGGTTGTTGTGAATAGGTTGACAAAGGTTGCACATTTCATTCCAGTGAAGTCTACATTCTCAGCTAGTGATGTAGCACATGTATTAATCAAATATGTGGTCAAATTGAATGGTGTTCCAAAGAAGATTGTGTTAGAAATGGATGTAAAGTTCAATTCCAAGTTTTGGAAGGAGTTATTTACAGGTTTGTGCATAGAGTCAGACTTTAGTATAGCTTATCATCCGCAGATAGATGGACAGATAGAGAGGGTCAATAGGATATTGGGGGACATGTTGAGGATGTATGTGATGCATCAGTAGCGAAAGTGGGAAGAGTACCTTATATTAGTAGAGTTCACTTACAACAATGGTTATCAAGAGTCATTGAGGATGAGTCCTTTCGAGGCATTGTATGGACAGAGTTGCAATACTCCTGTTAGTTGTAATGATCCAGTTAACAGGGTGTTGATCTATCCAGACATGTTGGCAGACATGGAACAAGAGATGTAGGTTATAAAGAATAATCTAAGGAAGCACAGGATAGGTAGAAGAGCTATCCAGATCGGAACAGGTTGTTCAAGGAGTTCCAAGTTTTGGAATAGGTGTACTTGTGTATCAAACTGAAGAATAGCTCCTTACAGATTGGATCATGTGCCAAGTTGGCACCATGGTTTTTTGGATGCTTCAGTATTTTTGAGAGGATTAGGCCAATACCTATTGACTTGCACTACCTCCGACAATGAAATTCTATGATGTTTTCCATGTTTCATTGCTTAAGATGTTAAATATGTTGATCATGTGATTGACTAGTATGTATTGCAAGTGGAACCAAATGGATAATTCCAGCTGGAGCCTTAGTGTATATTGTAGAAAAAGGTGCTCATGCTCTAGAACCAAGAAATTGAGCAAGTTAAGGTGCAATGGAAGAACTTTGGGCCCAATTAAGCTATATGGGAAATGGTGGATCAGATGCGGGTTTTGTATTTTTCATTGTTTGTTAGTTGAGGCAAAGCAGTTTTGGCATGGTGTCTTGGTATATGTTTGGTGATTTTGCTATATGTACATATGTATATGGATGTAAATACTGCCATGAGCTATGCTATAAATCTCCAATAAGCAGTATTGATGTCATGTCATTATGATGTTATGTTGTTATGTTTTCATCCTGGTTTGCTTCTCAGTAGGATGGTCATTGTAAATATGCAATGAGCTAAGTTTTAAAGCTCCATGGGTAGTATGTTTTTCTTACATCAGTGTTGTGATTGTAGGTGATTTTGAACACCGAGGATGGTGTTCCCCCAAGGGGGAGGGTTCTATAACATCCCTCATGAAAATTCCATATAATAAAAGTTAATAAAGGCAAAATAATAACCATGGTTAATGGGACACTTATTCCAAGCTAAATGTTGGGAAAAATCCTAGTGATGGGGATCACTTATGATTATTTAATGGCTAAGGAAATTGGCAAAGGCAATTGCTAAGGATTTGGAAAGGAAAAATGGCATTTTGGCACATTTATTTATGAAAATAATGGAAATTAGGAGAAATGGGAGGTGAAAGGTCACAAGTTGCATGTGAGGAGGAAAATGAAGGAAAATAATGGAAAATGAAGAAAATAGAGGCCTCATTCATAAAAAATTATTCTGAGGATCATTTGGTAACATTTTTTTAGTTCAATTCTGGAGCTCTCTCATTATTCTCTCTCTCTCTCTCATACTCTTGGATACTTAGGTTTTTCTTGGAGCACTCTTGGAGGGTGTCGCATACTTGAATTATTGAAGCAAGAAGGTAAAGGAAGGGTAGGAAAGTGGGAAGAGGACAATGGGATCAGTAGCTACATTAGATTTTCTTGCAGGTACCAAGTTTCATGTATGTTTTCCTCAATATGTTTGGCACGCATGGCATATGCATGTGGACTTTTAGTCATGATCTGTCGCTGGAATGGAGGATTGCCTCGATTGATAATGGATTGCCTAGCCTCGCCATTTCCTAGATAGCCATGGAGATTGTGGGTTTATTTCATTGTTTTGTTTTGGTTGATTCTTGTTGGGTTGTGTTATATTCTTTCCACGACTAACCGACGTAGTTAAACGGGGGGTTAGAGGGGGGCGGTAGCCCCCCTTCGTTGCGCCAACTATGCAGCGGGGGGGTCACAAGGGGGGCGGCAGCCCCCCCTGTCCGGGGGGTTTGAAGGGGGCAGGTAGCCCCCCTCTACGGGGTCCGGGGCAGCGCCCCGGGAAAAAATATTTTGGACCCTATATTAGGTTGGGCGAACCTACCTATGGTTTTGTGCATGATTTTTGCACATGGTATTGGACGCGATGGTTTTTCGGTCCATGGTATTGGATGCTTCGGCATGTATAAATATGTATTGTAACATTGAAAGGAACATAATGAAAAATCAAGCTGGTAGTCCCGGTTTTGGGATCCAGGGAAAAATCTCTGTGCATATGTGTTTTATGGGTTATGCTCTTGCATTGTTTATTTTCTTTGTTTAAGAATTCGTATGCAGGTAATTTCTGTACAGGGTTAAAACCTACATTTGGTATCAGAGTTGTTTTGGCTTCAAGGGGACGCCTTTGTTACTGAGGGGTTTCGCTCGGGCCTGTGGTAGACCCTGTTCAGTGGGAGATCTGCGAGATCGATTCTGGTGGCGAAAGAAGATGGCGAGCAGTGGAAAGATCGAGATTGAGAAGTTCAATGGTCAGAGTTTTGAGTTGTGGAAACTCAAGATGGAGGATCTGTTGGTGGATAAAGATCAGTGGATCGCGGTAGATCCGGGTACTAAACCAACAGGAGTGACCGATGAAGAATGGCAGAAGTTGGATCGAAAGGCAAAGAGCACAATACGATTGTGTGTCTCAGATTCAGTATTGCTGAATGTATCAGGGGAAGCTACGACGAAGGCTTTGTGGGTAAAGTTAGGGACTTTGTACCAATCTAAGTCTCTGGTGAATAAACTTTTCCTGCGGAAAAAGCTGTATAACCTGAGGATGAAAGATGGAGACTCGGTGACAGAGCATCTGAATGCGTTTAATACTGTGGTAAGTCAGTTAGCATCTGTTGATATTAAAATTTCAGATGAAGATAAGTGCATCAGTCTGTTGTGTTCTCTACCAGATTCGTGGGATAGTCTGGTTATTGCAATAGGTAGCAATGCAACTGCTTTGCAGTTTGATGAAATAGTCTCAGCCTTGCTGACGGAGGAGATGAGACGGAAAAATATGGACAACCAGAATGGTGATGCCTTGTCTATACGAGGACGGTCCCGGAACAGAAACAAAAATAAGTTATCAAGTGGGAGATCTAAATCTAGAGGGAGATCTAAATCTCCAGGAAAACCTACAAAGGAGGTGTGCTAGAAATGCGGAAAGGAGGGGCACTTCAAAAGGGATTGTAAATCTAAAGCTCCTGATAAAGGAAAGGGATCTGATGATGCTCCTTCTGCAGAGGCAACCTCAGATGAAGGTGGGGATGTGTACTTGGCTTCTTCAAGTACACATGTAGATCATGAGGCATGGTTGATTGACTCAGGTGCATCCTTTCACTTCACTCCTCATAGAGAGTGGTTCTGCGAGTATGAGAAATACGATGGTGGTGATGTCTTCTTAGGAGATGATAGGAAGGCTAGAATCATTGGTCGCGGAAAAGTAAAGTTGAAATTGCAAGGTGGAAGGGTTAGAACACTTCCGGGTGTTCTGCATATTCCTGCATTGGCCAGAAATCTGATTTCTGTAAGCAAGTTGGATGATGCAGGTGTAAAGACAGTGTTCAAGAAAGATACCTACAAGATGGTTCGAGGAGCACTGATATTGATGCGGGGAGTTCGGATTGGAACTCTGTACAAGCTGCAAGGTAGCACTGTTGTTGATGGGTGCAATAGTTCTATGGTTCCTGAAAATGGAGTAGAAAATATAGTGGTCTCTGGAAAGAAGACCATGTTGTGGCATCAAAGGCTTGGACATATTGGAGAGAAGGGCCTTCGAATACTTCATGGTAAAGGTATGGTAGAAGGTATGAATAATAGCTCTCTGGATTTTGATTTCTGTGAAAATTGTGTATATGGGAAGCAAAATCGGGTGAGTTTCCCCTCTGGTGGTAAGAGGACAAAACAGATATTAGAGCTTGTGCACAGTGATGTGTTTGGACCTGTGGAGGTTCCATCACTGGGTAAATCTGTGTACTATGTATCATTCATAGATGACTTCTCAAGGAATACATGGATATATTTCCTTAAGAAGAAATCTGAAGTCTTTGACAGATTTAAAGAATTTAAGGCTCTGGTGGAAAATCAGACAGAGAAGAAGATAAAAGTGCTGAGGACAGATAATGGTGGAGAATTTTGCAACAAGGAATTTGAAGAATTCTGTAAGAAGTGTGGTATAGCACGGCAGAAGACTACTCCATATACACCTCAGCAAAATGGAGTCGCAGAAAGAATGAACAAGACGTTGATGGAAAGGGCAAGAAGCATGCTCAGTGGTGCCAGGTTAGGACAGGAATTCTGGGCAGAGGCGGTGGATACTGCATGTTACCTGATCAATAGATCACCTTCATCAGCGTTGGAGGATAAGACTCCACAAGAAGTATGGACTGGTAAGAAACCCTCTCTTTCACATCTGAGGGTATTTGGATGTGATGCATATGTACATGTTCCAAAGGAGAAACGAACCAAGTTGGATAGTAAATCTGAAAAGTGCATCTTTATTGGGTATAAGGATGGTTTAAAGGGTTATAAGCTTTGGAACCCAGTCACACGGAAGGTTGTGTAAAGCCGAGATGTGGTGTTCAGAGAGGTAAAAGATGTTGTTCAACATGAAGTCCAACCAAAGGAACCTGAGAAGATAGAGTTTGAGCCAAAGGAGGAAGAATCAGACTCTGCAGCAGAGGAGGAATCAGAAGATGAAGAGCCACAAACTCCGGCTGTGAGAAGATCAGTTCGAGAAAGAAGGCAGCCAGAAAGGTATAGTCCATCTGCTTTCAGTTCAAATTTTGCTTTGTCTGTTACTGATGATGATCCCAGAACTGTGAAGGAAGCAGTGGATTCAGAGGATGGAAAACTCTGGAAAGAGGCCATGGTTGATGAAATGGCATCTTTGCACAAAAATGAGGCTTGGGATCTGGTGGAGTTGCCAGCTGGAAGGAAACCCATTGGCAGCAAATGGGTGTTCAAGAAGAAGACTAATGCAGAAGGAAAGGTGGAGAAATACAAAGCTCGGTTGGTAGCAAAAGGTTATTCCCAGGTGCCGGGAATTGATTTTGGTGATATTTTTTCTCCTGTTGCCAAGGTAGCTTCTATTAGATTACTTTTATCTGTTGCTGCTGCTTTTGATTTTGAGGTAGAACATATGGATGTGAAGACAGCATTTCTTCACGGGGATTTGGAAGAGGAAATCTACATGAAGCAACCTGAAGGCTTTGCGGTGAAGGGTAAGAAAGAACTGGTATGCAAGTTAAAGAAGTCTCTGTATGGGTTAAAACAGTCACCAAGGATGTGGTATCAGAAATTTGATACATTTATACGGGGACTTGGCTTCACTAGAAGAAAAGCAGATCATTATGTGTATTTTAAATTAATTGGTGACTGTGTTATTTATCTGTTCTTGTATGTGGATGATATGTTGCTGGTTGGAAATGACAAAGAAAATATCCAGGATTTGAAGACCCAATTGTCCTCTAAAATTGACATGAAAGATCTTGGTGCTGCAAACTATATTTTGGGCATGGAAATTAAAAGAGATCGGGCAAAGGGGAAGCTCTGGTTAAACCAGAGGAAGTATGTCGAGACAATACTGTAGAGGTTTAATATGCAGGATAGTAAACCGGTGAAGGTTCCTATTCCTGTAGGTGTGAGGTTATCTGCTGAACAGTGTGCCAAGACACAAGAAGAGGAAGAGGACATGTCCCGTGTTCCATATGCAAGTGCAGTCGGTAGCCTGATGTATGCAATGGTCTGTACTAGACCAGACATTGCACATGCAGTGGGAGTATTGAGCAGGTTTATGTCAAAACTTGGGAAGGAGCACTGGACAATAGTGAAGCGGGTTTTCAGGTATTTTCGTGGAACTAGTGATCATGGTTTGTGCTACCAAGGAAGACCAGGATTGGACAGAGTGTTGGATATTCATGGCTTTGTTGATGCAGATTGGGCTGGAGATCTAGATCAGAGAAGATCTACAAGTGGGTATGTGTTTAACCTATTTGTAGGTGCAGTCAATTGAATGAGTAAGAAACAAACTGTAGTGGCACTATCAACTACAGAGGCAGAATACATGGCAGCCACTCATGCAAGCAAGGAAGCTGTTTGGTTGCAGAGATTGTGTTCAAGTATGTGGTTGATACAAGGAGCTATAAGAATAGACTGTGACAGCCAAAGTGCAATTTTCTTGGCAAAGAACCCTTGCTTATCATTCAAAGACAAAGCACATTGATGTTCAGTATCACTTTGTGAGGGATATGATAGAAGACAAAAAGGTGTTACTGGTAAAGGTGGACACTTTGAAGAATACTGCAGATGCATTGACAAAATCTATGAGCTCTGAGAAGTTCTCTTGGTGTAGAGAAACAATGGTTGTTTCAGGAATGGAAAAATGACTAAGCTCTCCTCTGGCCCCTTGTGGAAAGAAAACAACAAGTGGGAGATTGTTGGGTAGTGTTATATTCTTTCCACGACTAACCTACGTAGTTGACCGCGGGGGTTAGAGGGGGGGCGGAGCCCCCCTTTTGTTGCGCCGACTGCGCAGCGGGGGGGTCACAGGGGGGCGCGGGGCAGCGCCCCGGGATTTTTTTTTTTTGACCCTATATTAGGTTGGGCGAACCTACCTATGGTTTTGTGCATGATTTTCACACATGGTATTGGACGCAATGGTTTTTTCGGTCCATGGTATTGGATGCTTCGGCATGTATAAATATGTATTGTAACATTGAAAGGAATATAATGAAAAATCAAGCTGGTAGTCCCTGTTTGGGATCCAGGGGAAAATCTCTATGCATATGTGTTTTATGTGTTCTGCTCTCGCATTGTTTATTTTTTTTGTTTAATAATTCGTATGCAGGTAATTTCTGTACAGGGTTAAAACCTACATGTACCTTTCTAGACTCTCCAATTCCCAAAAAATCATCATTTAGGCCTGCAAAATGTCTCTATAATTTTAGGACCCATAAAACTACCAAAAATAGTAAGTTGTGCTATAATTAAGGAAACTAAAATAAACAATGGTGGGGGTCCTAGTGGAATAGGAAGGTGGCCACCTATATCCACCTGGTCATTCCTCCCGCCTTAGGAAGTTATGGTCCCCATCACGTTGAGCGCCTCCATGAGATGGCGAAACTTCTACTAACTTGGTCCCTAGCGAGCCACTCTCCTTGGTGTAGGAGTTTCCCAACTTTGAGAATTTGATACATTTGGATCTTCTATCAGAGAGTCGTATTGATCTTTGTGTCCATAATTTGATTAGTTGTGGCCTGCTCCATGTAGTTTGGCTTGAGCATTGTTGGTGTTAGTTATTCTACAATGTATGATGTGTCTAACAATGGTGGAAAGCATGGCCGAAGACAGTCCATAGTGAACGTTGGTTGTACGCCAAGGAATGGGGGAATGTTGATATTGAAAGTGTTCTCACCCAAAGCCTTCGTGATGGTGTAAGGCCTATATTGGAGTGGTCATATCTTCCAATGGGCTTCGACAAGGAATTCTTTCTACAAATGCAACCAAACTTTGTCACCCACCTGAAACTTATGTGGCACCCGATGTTGATCATGCCATTACTTGTACTTGGCGCTGGAATTCTCCAATATGTAGTGAACTTGCTGACAAATGTGTTGGATTTGTTCAATAAACTTGGTTTCTTTATCAACCTCAAAATACACATGTGCAGATTCTTTTTGTTAGTCGCATGAGACATGACAACATCAATCAAACACAATGGTTGAAATCCTAGACCCACTTGAAAGGGAATGCGACCAATCGAGATATGGAGAGCTTTGTTGTAGCTATGCGACACACAGGGAAGGCTCTCATCCCATGTTTGTGGATTCTTGGAGTTTTACATGAAGATTAGGTCCACTATCATCCTATTGATGACCTTTGTTTGGCCATCAGTCTGGGGATGGAATGCAGTTGACTTGGTGAGCTTTGTATCACATAGTGTCCATAGGCTTGACTAGAATGTGCTCAGGAACCTGCTATCCAAATATGATATAATAGTTTGTAGGATCCCAAAATGTACCTGTTAGCGCTTGAAATTTCACCTCAGGCTGAGAAAGGCAAACTCCAAGGCAACATCAAACCACTTAGCCTCGTAGCTAGCCTTACGGGGCAGGAGAGGGCTCTCTCCGGGTCTATCTCGGTAAAAATCTTCAAAGAGCGAGATAACCAATGAGGAACACTGATTTTAGGCTAGTAAACTGATAAAGAAGGTTTGATTTCAGATTTTAGGGTTTTGGTGGAAAAAAGGGGAAAGGCAATTTTGGGTGAGGGGATTGGACACAGTTTTCGCAGGGGTCTCTTTGGGGCAAGGTAGGAGACTGTCTTGATGCCTTTGAAAGAGTTGGATGGATAGGAATGACTGGTGAGGAGCTAAGGAGAGCAAGCAATCACCTTGAATTCTCCTTAAACAGATGAAATCATTGATATTAAGCAAACTTAAAGGCAGAGCATAGCAATCATGAATTCTACCTTAACACTTCATTTTCCTAATTTGCAGAAGGAAAAGTAAGAAGATGATTCACATAAAAAACTTACAAGTACAAAAGAGAAACACACCATCAACACACATAACCACAGGAATCCCAATGAGGACTGCAAAACCCTGGTCTTTCCTTTGCCAAAATTGCAGAGATACAAAGTGTAATACAATAGAAGCTTCTCCCTCAAGAGTCCAACCATGAAAACAACTAAGAAAATACATCATATAGGCAGGCTAACACCTTTCCATGCCTCTAGGGGTCGAGCTCAACAATCAAGGAGCTGTTTCAAACAATTCCAAATTGAGCACTAACATCTAGGCAGTCAAAACAACTTGCCTCTATAAGCTAGGAAACCAATTCATTCATTAAATTTTTTGCCTATTCATGAATGAATCTTCTAGAAAGGATAAATAAGTGTCAAAGCATTATAAAATTACATCAATTACATCAAGGAGAATAAAAATTCACTCCAAAAAGTCAAACCCAGTCAAATCTGCGTTTTGCTGAGCTGTAGGTGAAAATCTGGGAAATTTGCCTAATGCGTAGCGCCCCAATTCTCTACGTGTAGCGCGCCTTTGAGCCAGATTGTGAGGCACTTCCCGGCATAAAAATGAGGCAAAAATGGGCTTGTTGGAAAGGTCTGGATGTCTACTTTCCAAACCAAGTGGAATTTCTCAATTTGGTGTCCATTTGCCCCTCCCAAATTGCAATCTCCCAAGACTACTTCCTGTGTGTCCAAAAAGTAGCAGAAGGTCATTTTTTGCATGTTTTTTGACATTTTGGAGGCTCAAAACTTGATGAAATCTCTTGGAAATTGCTGAGAAAGTGTATTTTGGCATGAAAAATCCAAAAATGCTGAGTTTTTTTCCAACGGACTTGCCCATCTTCAGGGTAGCGCGCGGCGTGCTACGTGTTGAGGAGGAAAACCTGTTTTTTGACCAAAAAACCACAAATGACCAAAAATGCTCAAAATTTTCTGAAATTTGGGCTGGAGGTATGTCACTTAGCACCATGCTCCTTCAAGGAAGCCTCAGCCAAAATTTGAAGCGGATCGGGCCTTTTCCTCCGTTTAAGTGCCTTGGCCAACCGTGCTTTGAGTATCTTTATTCGCGCTTTACACACATGCATGCGGGCCCAGTAGTGATTCTTCATGTGTCAGAGCATGTCCTTTTCCTTGTTAGCCTTGGCCAACAACTTCTCCAAATGAGTATTGACCCGGAGAAGCATAGCCTCTCGCTCGATGGGTGTCAAATCACAGGGTCTCTTGCGAGCTAAGTTGCGGTCTTCATGGATCCTCCGCAACTCATCGAGAGTGTGCTCATCCTCTAATTGCTTGTTGTGCTGCTCTAAGTAAGTGATTTTCCACTTTACCATCTCTAGCTTATGCTGCAACGAGTCATTTTCAGCCTTTTGTTGCTGAATTATCTCCTTAAGCTCCAAGCTAGGAGATCTGATGTCAAGATCAATGATGTCAATGTCTGGATCACCTGACAATCCCTCCTCAATCGTGGGCTGCTTGCCCCTCTCTGGTACCTGTGTTGTTGTCGAAAGCGAGGCCCCTTCCACCTGGTGTGGAGATAACACTCGCTCTGTCAATGAAGAAGGCGAGACCCCTTCCACCTGGTGTGGAGATAATACTCGCTCTGTCGATGAAGAAGGCAAGACCCCTTTCACCTGGTGTGGAGATAATACTCGCCGTGTAGATGCAAATAAGGGCCTGTGGCCTCTCTGATATGCAACAACTGGAGAAGAACAGAAATGCCTAGGCTCTGGAATGTCAAACTGCTGTGAAGGCCCTCCCTCATCATGGACAACCTCAGGGGGTGGCTGTGGCACTGTGAAGACATCATGAGAAATGAAAACATCCCACGAAATACCTTGCTGTGCTAACTGATGCATGACCACAATCTTGATCAATGCATAATGGTAGATGCTCTTGTGTTGTTGTGCTGGGCTCTTTCTTTGCACCAAGGGCACCATCCTCTCGATATTTCGGCACATGAAGAATGGTATGTTCATCATTCGTACCCGTGTGAAATGCATCAATAAACAAATATGGTACGAATACAAACGCGAAGATCTGCCCTCACAGGTGAAATAACGAATGATGAGCTTCATCAAGGGTGCATACTCATCCCTCAAGAATATGAAAGGAAATACAGCAGTTAGGTGCCTCATATATACAGGTTTAATGTAAGGCTCATAGTGAAATCTGTCTAACTTCTGGCGCTTGTTCCATTCTTCTCTGACATTAGGTATTCCTGTTGCTTGAGCAACAATCTCAGGTGACAATGTAAAATCCACCCCTGCAAGTTTTACATGCCCGTTGTGCAAATGTAGTACAAATAAGCGGACCAATTCCCTGTGGTGCTGAATTTGGGAGATTCTCTCGCAATATTCATAGCATGATTGATAACGGAAACATGTCACTGCAAGTGGACAAACTTGCAAATAGGCTAAAGAAGTGGGCTCCTCCCTCACATGCTGACCACCCTTACCACCCCTGTGATGCCTCCTTGGCACCTCAACCTCCGGTGTTGATTCAAGGTCCTCACTTTGCTCATAGTCTGTCTCTGTTTCTGACATGATTTTAGGAGCAAGATGACTGAAATGTACTATTGCTTCTGCTTTAAATGACTTGCTATTTTGACTGTGTAAATGTTGCTCTAAGGGGACAAAAACATATGGGAGATGTTAGGGAAAGGGACTTTTGAGGGGGATTAGGGAAAATACATATGAAAGGGAAATTTAGGGTAGGAATATGAAACATATATCATCACATAATCATATTTTGTAGGGGTTTCATAGGAGGTAGCGTTTGGGGATATTTCCTTGAAATTGAGGGGTTGGTAGGGTTTAGGGATTTTGATTATTTTGTTAGGGAAATTATGTGAAAATATCAAAGGAGATGATAATGGGGAAATGATAATGGAAATGTGGGGAAATGAAGGAGTGAAAAATTTCAAAACCCTAGCTCATTTACACTTCAAATTTTTCATTTGCACTTCAAATTGTTAACACAATACATATGGTTTTTTTCACTTCACACTTGATGGCGCTTTACACATTTTTCATGCTCAATTGATCTTTACCAAGCAGAAACATCAATGATTTAGGGGCCTACCTGAAAAATTTAGGAGAATGAGGTTGTTTTGTGGCTCAATGGCGATTTTCTATGAGTGAAACCCTATGTGTAGTGCACACGGCCTGATGCGTAGCGCGCACCCAACGCATAGTGCGCACCCAACGCGTAGCACACACGGCCTAATGTGTAGCGCGCCGGTGCAGCTACCCAATAACCTCTATAATCGCCTTGCAAGGTATCCTCTTGGATTTTTTAAATGCAAATGGCTTACAAATGAAGAGAGAGGGGCTTTTATAAACTTGCTTTAAATTTATTTCACCTCAAAACCCACTTTGTAATGTTTATGAAATGACACTTTTTAAAACTAATTGCTGCTGACTTGTGGTTTCCTTTTCTAACATGAATTGGTTGGAATGATGATTTTTCTTGAAATTTTTTGCAAGGATAGCTTCTGAGGAGTCTTGGCAAAGGAGACCAAGGCCGCATGCCGACTTTCGGAGAATTTGAACTTTTTACAAATTTTTACAAAAATGAGATAATGACCTTGCCTTCAAAAATAGAGTTTTTGAACTCAAGGTAAAAATTAGCTATACAATAGTATGAAGTGATGCTTTATGATGGATGGGCACCCCTCTGGCCTGCTGGGCATTTATTGACCTCAGACAACAAAACTGGACCAAACCCTAGACCTAGGACCTTGACTCTAAGACAAGACAAATGACCTTGTAAAAAAATCATTGGCTGAAACAAATTTGATCTAGCAGTGCCAAGAGGGGAATAAAAGACACAAGCTCCTCCATCAGGGTTATGGCATGCCTAATGGGATGCAAGATGACACTGATGAGACACCTACTTATGAAATGCAAAATATCGTTGATCACTGATGGAGGGCTACTAGACCGACTCTAACATTGGCTCCAATGGGGATGGTAGCTCCTTGGAGGTACCAAGAACCTTAGACCTCTGGGAGAGCAGACCAGTGCTTTCCAATCATTGGGCAATGGAGTCATTATTTACATATCTGACCCAAACTGGGATAGCTTTATTAACTAGACGACTGACTGAAAATTGGACCAACTTTGACCCAAATTAACTCAACTTTAGACAGAAAATGGACTGATAAAAACAACATGACCAACCTCACACCAACTAATCTTCATCTTCAGAATTATAGCCTTCACCGCGGGCCCCAGACTAAAGATGAAAGATCAGTACACACTTGCAGTGGAATAAAAGTAAAATGGTATATACAATGATTATGACTAGAGTTGAAAATGCTCAGACATGGTACCTTTTAAGTAGTCGACCATTGACCGACCCTCCGAGACAATCATCGCCGTTCATTTCTTTGAGAAGAAAGGCATTTGGACCACGGTATGCTGCAATTTTGTAAGGACCTTTCCATAAGTTGTCAAACTTTCCATGCTTCCCTTTATCTTCATTTCGGGCATCCCACCTCAAAACCACATCATCTATCTGGAAATCATCCGATTTTGCTTTCCTGTCATATATTTTCTTTATGCGCTCTTGCAACTTGAGAGTATTGTGAAAAACGTCCTCCCGTGTCTACTGTAAATGAATCATTTGACTAATCCGCCTTTGCATGGGATCCTCCTCATCACCAGCTTCTTGAAGCAATTTTGCTATCAGAATAGTAAGTGAAGTAGGAAACACTGCATCTGTCCCGTAAACTAGTTTAAAAGGTGACATACCAATTGACTTTTTCTGACTTACACGATTAGCCCATAATGCATTTACTAACTTTTTGTGCCAGCTCTTCTTATTGATTTCCAACAATTTCTTTATGATGTTTACCAAAGATTTATTCGAAGATTCGGCCAACCCATTTCCTTGCAGATGATAGGCGGTCGAATGCCCCAAGCTGATATTATATTTGTAGCAAAAATCAACCATCTTCTTTGATTTAAATGCTGCTGCATTATCTGTAATCAACTTAGTTGGACAACCGAAACGTGACAATATGTTATTTTCAAGGAAAGAAATAATTACCAAGTCCGTGGCCTGCCGAGTGGGAATGGCTTCAATCCATTTCGTGAAGTAATCGGTGGCCGTCAATATCCAACGATGCTGTCCTGAAGATGCTGGATGAATTTCACCGATAAAATCGAAGCCCCACTGCTGAAATGGTGCGCTGACCTCAATTGGCTTGAGAGGCAATGGCTGTAATTTCTACTTTCCTTGAAAAATTTGACATTCATGACAACTCTTGACTGCTTTATATACATCTGAAAACAATGAAGGCCAATCAAAACCTGCCCTTAGGATCTTGTTTGTCGTGGTTTTCCAAAACAAGTGGCCCCCGCAGTCACCTTTGTGAAAATCCTCCACAGTTCTCTTAGCTTCCTCCTCGACCAAACAATTCAGCAATATTCCACCGGGGTATTTCCAATATAATGCAGATTTGATGATGCAAAATTTGGCAGCTTTTAATTTCAATGTCCTACCTTTATTTCGAGGCATGCCGGGAGGTGAAGACAAATTTTGAAGCACATATAAAATATCAGCATACCAAGGAGAAGAAACAAAGATATCATATACCTGTAGTGCCGAACTCTCCTCATCTTCATCGGATAGGGCAGCTATCAAATTAATGTCTAGGACATGGATATTTGTTTCAACCATCAATTTAGCGAGACCTTGACCTTTGATCAGCTTGGTGGGTTTGATTTCCACATCATATTCTAATATTGCAACAATCCACTTACCCCGCCTTCCTTCCAGTTCCGCTTGTACCAAAACATCTTTAACAACGGAGTTAGGAACATATGCCAAAATGTGGGATTTCAATATGTACACACGGAAATATTTCAAGGCTTTTACCAGCGCCAATGCTTGCTTTTCAATGATATTATACTTTAGTGCTCCATCCCTTATAATACGACTGAAAAAAGCAATGGGCTTCTCAACTCCATCTCTCTTTTGCATCAGTACAGCTGCCAATGTATGCTCAGAAGCAAATGAAAATAAAATAAAATCTTGTGTGTAATCCGGGCTGATTAGAGTTGGGGCTGCAGATAGAATCAACTTTACCAAATTGAAAGACTTTATCGCCTCTTCGGTCCATTTTAGCTGGCTGTCCTTTTTGAGCATGCTGGTGATTTCTCTAAGGTGCTTGGCAAGATTCGGAATGAAGCGACGCAGAAAATTCAACTTGCCATTAAAGGACTAAATCTCCTTTTTGTTCCAGGGCTGCTCTAATTGCTGAATAGCTTCCACACGTGCAGGATCTATACGGATGCCGTCTTTGGAAATGATGTGGCCTAACAACTTGCCTTCAGTCATGGCGAAAAGGCTCTTCTTTGGATTCAATGAGATACCATATTTTCTGCATTTTTGAAACACCATTGTCAAGTGATACAAATGTTCTTCATTAGATTTAGAAAACACAGTTAAGTCATCAAGATAAACGACCAAAAAGACATCTTTCTCATTAGCAAAGGCCATGTCCATCGCCCGTTGAAAAGTAGCACCTGCATTTTTCAAACCAAATGACATCTTGGCATAATGAAATGTCCCCCATGGAGTAGTGAATGTTTTTTTGTCACGGTCATCCTCATGCACCAAAATCTGATTGTACCCGGAATAGCCATCAAGTAGCGACATACTTGATGCCCCAACTACCCGCTGCAATATATGATCCATCTTGGGCAGCAGATAATTGTCCTTTAGAGACACCTTATTTAAATTTCTGAAGTCTATACATAAGCGGATCTCACCGGTCTTCTTTCTTACGGGCACCAAGTTGAAAATCCAGTCGTAAAATCTGATTGGCACTATAATTCTAGACTTGTACAACCTGTTAACTTCTTTCTCTATCAATGGCAGCAACTTAGGATTAATTATTCTCAACTTTTGTCCGAAAGGCTTTTGATTTGACTTTATAGGAATGGTATGCTGAATGATACTTGTGTCATATGTTTTCAAATCTGAATAATCCCATGCAAAAACATTAGAAAACGAAGACAACAATCTGATATATTCTTTCTTTACCTTTGGCGACAATGCCTTCAATAGCTTTACCATTTTTGGATTTTCAGCTGCTCCGATGTTCACTTCTTCAACACCTTCTTCCGTTGGCCTCAAAGTTGGTTTGCGAGCCACGTCATCTTGATCAAACAACTCTTCCAAAGGAATTAATCCTTTAGGAATGAAATTATCTTTAAGTTGCAATACATCCATTTGATTTACTTCCTCAGGTTCTGTATCTATGGAGATGTCTTTAAAATCACCTTCAACTTGCAGAAAATCCTTGATTTCTTCGTCATCTTGGAAAGCTTGCCAACATCTTTGATTGTCTGGAACTGTAGGACGGTGCTTCACATAAATCTCAAACTTATTGCTGGAATTCATGGGGATTTTTAGGTTGCTTGCTGCCTTAGCCAATGCATCCACAATACCATTTTGTATGCGGGGCACACATGTCAAAGTATGTTCAGAAAATAGTTTCAAAATATCTAGGACAGCATTTCGATATGCTCGCATACGAGGATGCTTGGCTTGGAACTCACCTTTCACTTTCTTTATAACCAACTCAGAGTCGCCATATACTGTTATCTTCTTTGCCTTCAGCTTCCAAAGGATTTTAAGGTTAGCAATGAGAGCCTCTGCCCACAGCGCCATCAAAATCCATGGTCCAAACTCCATCTTCATCGTCCTCTAAGTGCTGAAGATGTGTTGTCTCTGTGTTTTCTGTTTGCTGCCCATTGGTTTCAGCTATTGGCTCTATGATAGCGGACCTTTCTTCACTTTCCTTTCTCAAAATTTCTCTAAAATTTTCTGTAATGTCTGGTATATCTTCTGCTTGAACTAACTGACTATCTATTTCATTAAAATTATCCGTAAACAAAAAAAATGATTCTAAATCTATATGTACATAATTTACAGGATGATTTACTGGCTTTTCCTTACTAGTGATCATGTATTTCATCTTTTGTTCCGATATAATTTCCTCATCTGACCGAAGACTGGGATTATAGCATAAGAAAAATCTAGCTGGAGTGTACCCTTTAGCTTAGCTCCCCAATATCTCGAAAGCAACATTCCAAACCGCGAAGGAATGTCCACCACCACCACATCCATCAAAACATTCTTTGCTGGGATTTGATCTAAGCCTACAACCAAATCCTTGATCAAACCAATACATTTTACCCGGCTGGAATCAAATGAATACAAATCATGATATTTTCTCGTGATGTCTAGTCCCAGCTTTTCCATTATTGCTTTCGGCATCAAATTATGCGAAGCTCCCGAATAAAACATGGCATTATGTAAAATATACTCATGCAATCACAAACTGTTATAGAATGGAGGAACATCACTTTCGGGAGACTCACCGTTTAAAGCGGGCCCAAAAATCAATTCTGGCTGATCATCTTCTACATTTATCGTGTCAAGCATTGGATCAAAATTCAGCAGTTTGGAGATTTGACCTTGGTAACTGTTGTTCTTCATGATTTCCATCAAAGGAATGGACACTTTCAACTTTGAAATTTCATTCTCCAAACTGAATGCTGAAATCTTCTCACCTTCTTTGGCCGGAACTTCTCTTCTTTCAATTTTATCTCTCGGTGTGCTTGATGGCTGATCTATCTTGCTTGCTGATGATGATTGACCTGCTGGAGGATCGCTTATCTCTTTCCCTTTTTTCTGTGGGGCAGCTGAACCATTTTTTGCTGAAGCATCTGTTCGCTTCTCGATGGGATTTATGGGAACAACTCGGTTTCTTAACTGTATCTGTTGAGCGGATAAAGCATTCAAGTACCCTCTTTGATACTCTTCCGATTCTTCTTCAAGCGCTGCATCATTTGACAAGATATAATGCTCATCCTGAGGGATGATGGAGTTTCTCAATAACTCTTCCTCTTCTGTAATATAAGTAGGCAGATCATTAGGAGTGAAGAAGTGATTTTCCTCTCCCACCATATCACCTTCATCCTCAGATTCTTGGCTAACAAAATTTTGTTGAAGAGGAGGTTTAATTTGCTGCTGAACTACTGCCTCTTGTGCCCTTGTTTCACACTGCTTAATTCTATACTGTGGCTTTTGCAGACCTCAGAAATTTGGATTGCGAATCTGCGGCTCCGGCTTGTCAAGATTAACATGTTCAAGCACCCTTTCAATCTTGCGGAGCTGCTGATCTGATGTAGAAGCCTCTTCTTTGATTGTGACTCACTTTCCACCTTCATCCTTGATCTTTTATCATTCAAGTTTGCCTCAACACTGACAACAATTTTCTGCATATCCTCCAAGGTAGGCGGATCTCTGTCTCGTAATGAATAAGCCATCTCCGGATCAAAGCCATCCGGGAATTTAAGAAGAGCAGATTTTCTTGATGGTCTCAAATCATCGGGAATAGCATTGTAAACTGTATTAAATCTGATTATGTAATCTTGAATGGACTCACCATGATTGCGCTTGAGATTGTTGTACTCGGCATTAATCTGAAGTGGATCCTTTCTGATTTCCCGTCGATCTAGAAATTGCTTCTGAAGGTCATCCAATGTGGGAATGCTCCTGGCTGTCAAACCTCTGAACCACTTTCTAACTTCTCCTCCGAATGTTTGCACAAACAACCGTATGGTGACATCTTCTTCATCTATCTCATATAGATCAAAGAAAGTTGTCATTTTGTCTATATGTTGCTGAGCAGAGACACTTTGAGGAGTGCCATCAAACATAGGGATTTTACTCTGGTAGTCGGCTGGCATATCATGCAGATTTTGGGGAAGAGCAAGGGGAGAAAATCGAGCAGCCATTGCTTTGGGTAAATTGGGTCTAGGAGGAGTAGGTGGAGAGTAGCTGTGGTATGCCGAGTAGGAGGAGTAGGAGGAGTATGGGGAGTATGAGGAGAAGAAATTATATGGGATGTAGAAGGAAAAGCCAGTAAATCATCCTGTAAATTATGTACATATAGATTTAGAATCATTTTTTTTGTTTACGGATAATTTTAATGAAATAGATAGTCAGTTAGTTCAAGCAGAAGATATACCAGA
>Ga0115854_10052_pt1 | contig 22202 bp, 9 predicted proteins | sample InSIn2SAF170_FD_83868 | JGI IMG/M metagenome (GOLD analysis project Ga0115854, IMG submission 83868)
TTCTGGTAAGACCAGGACCAGCTTCTCAGGTCTGTGCCTTTCTTTAGCTTCTCAGTACTTCGTACCTATCTCTATAGGCTTTCTGGGACGAAAAGATAGGAAATGCTTGAACGGATGTGGTAAGTATAAAGAAAAGCACAGACCTGAGAAGCTGGTCCTGGTCTTACCAGAATCCTTGGGGGGCTTGCCCTTGAGTTGAGATTGTGAAGGGCCGGCCTGTACCTACTTTCTAACTAAGGAAAGAAAGTCTTAAAGTCTGTATGAAAGAAGGGTGGGGGGAGGGTGGGAAAGCAATATAAGTCTCTGGTCTTGCCAGCCAGGTATGTGGCCTGTGCCTTCGCTAGCGGCTGGTTGGTAGTGATGTTTGAAAGGAAAGAAAGAGATGGTTCAACTCGGAGCGTAGCTTTGGTAAGGTTATCTCAACCAAAAAGCCTAACGAAACGAAGGGCTCTGAAAGATCAACGAGCACCAATTAGATGAAATACCAACTCATAACAATGAATTTTGAATTGGACAGCGGACCATCAAATTGGAAAGCCTCCGAAACAAGTTCCTATAAGCCCTAATCTGTACCGAAAGCCCCTGAGTAACCAATATAAACGCTATATAAGGTGCGAAGCCGCTTGTCCCTCCGGGGGGGCAAGGTGTTCCCCTCGGTGATTCCTTAGGTGCTAGGCTCAAAGGCTACGTGTAGAATAAGTCCGGTTCAAGGTATAGGAGGTATAGATTAGGGCCTGGAAAATCAACCTGGTCAGACAACAAGAAATCTGTATTATAGTAGTTACAACGCGCTGGTGGTCGCGATACAAAAGGTCCAAAGCCTTCTGAGCAGTAGTTATAGTAGCAAGGATCCTAAAAAAAGCCACTTTCCCGAACGAACGAACAAAGAGAGGAAAGGGCTAACCTATATTAGTCAAAAATCGTTCAAGGTAATAGTGTTCCGTGCAGTTGATCCCTAGGTGCAAAGCTCTAAGTTAGCATGTACAAAAGAGAGAGTTGAAAGTGTTGCAGTGTTCGGTAGCCTCACGAAGGTGAGAAAGGCTCTCCGAAAGACCCTCATATTAGGGTGAGTCCAAAAGAAAGCCCCTCTAATAGCCCTAAATCGTGTCATATTTTCTATTCTTCCTTCGTTCCAAGGGTGAACAGTTATGCGGGTAAGGGATAAGGTTCTAGGTGAAGGAAACGATAGGGATTAGGACCTGATAATTTGAAGCCAATAGAGCTATTGAATCTGGAGAATAGTTAATACACGCAGGCAGTCCCAAAATGTCCAGTCGAGATGCTCTCCAAGTGACCATTATAATAGCAGGGGTTCTATAGAAGGCCCTTGTTATATTCCTGTTCAACTCAAAGGGCAATGATCTATAGTCCATGCGGTTCTTCCCTCGGTGCAATGGTGAATCGATAATACGCGAGAGAGAAGCTATAGGATATTCCCAGGTGGATTTATACAGATACCTAAGGTGTTTGAGTCACGTTGAAGATGATGGTTCGGTTCAGATCGATCCTATGTAGCTGCTCGCCTCCTTCATGTGGTGTAATGTTGCTCCTTAAGTTTCGTGATCTGTGCATTCTAAGTTATCGGAAAGAAATACGCGGGTGGAGATGAAATTGACACTTAGACCTTCGCTCAGTTACAGCTTCCTCACTAACAGCAGCTGTTGATGTATATGAAGCAGAAGTCGGAGATGCAGCGATAGATTATGCGGTTGTTGCTTCGGTTGATGAAGCAAAAGTAGATTCTGTTGATCCGAGACCAGTAGTTGACCGAGTAGCGAAGGAAAAAGCACCAGATCCAGATCGATACCCACCACCAGCAAGGGGAACAGAGACATGGACATAGGTCAAGTCATCAGTAGCAGATCCAGTCGTAGATTCTGGTGTTTAAGTTGTTGATTATGCTGTTGGGTGAATAAGTCAATATAGATGAAGCAGTCGTTTATGCGGTTGTTGATCCAGCTTATCCACCACCTGGTTAACTACCACCACCTGTTTCTCCAGCACTAGCTTATCCACCAGCACCAGCACCAGTAGCAGTAGCAGTAGAAAAGCTAGCAATAGAACCGCAGGACCAGCATCAGTAGAACCAGCAGCAGCGGGAAAGGCAGTACCTAGAGCAAAGTAACCTAAAGTGAAGACTAGAGAGGCAGGGGCTTACACTGCAGTTTATGACTTTGATTACGCTTTGGATTCTGTTGATGGAGCAGATTATTCCGTTCACTAAGCCGTTGATCCAGCAAATGGTTCTTCAGTTGGTTCAGTAGATCGAGATCGAGAAGAAGATTCTTCTTATGTTCCAGATGTCGATGCAGCAAATTATGACTTTGATCTTGTAGATCCAGCAGAAGTAGGCTTTGCTCCTAGATATAAGGTCTTTCACCACTGGGCTTTGCACCTGTACCGGGCTTTGATGAATTAATACTTGACACTCTTATTAATTCGTAGCACCGAGCTTAGTCCTTTCACCGGGCTTACTATAGCCAGCAGCAACAGATCCAGCTACAGCATCCCTTGCACTAGGAAGCGCAAGCCCCTCCGGGACCTTCCATTTCCAGATTGATAGCTTGAAGCAGTAGAGCAAGCAAAGCCAGCAAGACCACCAGCATATACAGTAGCACCAGCGAGATCTAGTTCACGCCGGAGATCTCAAAATACGGGACCTGCAACCTGCTATGTCCGATCTAGCGAGGGGTTGAGTCATTATCCGGTAAGGACCCCAAACGAATCATTATCGATCGGGGGCGGAACCCTCACCATATGAATAGTGAGTGACCTCTATGAAGGAGTAGGGGCCCTTACTTTCCCATTCACGGGCGGTACACCATAGGTTGGTCCAGCATGGAGTGAAAGACCCCATGCCGAGGAGTAGTGTTCGTGATCAATAGACCCTCGATACGCCACCTTTTCACTCTTCAATTTACCATCTCATTAGGCCAGGTTCGTACTATAAAATAGACCACTTGCAAGGTATATCTACGGGTATATATGTCAATGTATCTATATCTATATGAATCTATATATCTATATCTATTGGTATCCATTATCCCTTCATAGAGCAGTTCCATTCGTCAATATCTGACTACTAGATCAGGGGGCCCAACATCTCCGCATTTGGTAGAAGGAAGTAGCATAGTTGGTTGAAGGAGCACCGACGGGAGCGGAGGTAGATGCAGGTGAAGTTGAAGCAATCGGAGTAACAGTTCCAAGCGCAGTTCGAGACCCCGCAGTCAAGTTTGATTTAGGCCCATACCCAATTTACTGCCCAGGTGACCCAGCATCATAATAGACCATTGCAAAAGCAGGGACAAAGGCAAGGGGTAGCATCTAAGGTGGAAAAGATAGCAGCAGAAGCTAGGACCAGCAGCACAGGCAGAGGCAGATGTAGATTGCGCATATTCACTTTGATAAGATCTAGTTAGTTGGCCGAGTGAAAGCACCCAGTGAATTAGCTAGTTGAGCAAGTTGCTTACCTTATTGACCCAGAACCCGCGGTTGTATTTGAACCATTTTCATAATCAATTTGGCCGGTGCAAGCATCTTTTCCCGTTCGAGAGCCTATTGACCGGCCGGAATCACCAATATCTAAGGCGGAATTAGTTCGAGTGAGCCCTTGCCCTTACAACCTTCACCTTACCTCCCATTAGGGACTGGATCCACTCCCAAGGTTTCAAGCTCCGTAGCCAAGTAGTAACTGATAAGAATGCGTAAGCAGGCTCGACCATATTCTTTTGATCAGCTCCCTTGGCGGAGGTTTTGGACATTCTCCCTACTAACTCCCTACTAATTTGGCAATTTCAGCTTGGCGGGGGTTTTCAAGATTAGACTCTCGATGGCGGCCTTATCAGTCGAGCACCTAAAGGTTAGGGTTTACTTATTGGGTGGGGGGCGGTGGTCGAGCACCTAAAGGTGATGGCGGCCTTAACAGTCGAGCATGCTAACGCATGATGGCGGCGATGGCGGCGATGGCGGCGATGGCGGCCCTCTCCTTAACAGTCGAGCGAGAAATCCCTCACCATATGAATAGTGAGTGACTCCGTCCCTTTTGGTCGAGCGAGAAATCCCTCACCATATGAATAGTGAGTGACCCCTCACCATCGGAATAGTGAGTGGCTCCGCCCCTAAAGAATATAGGGCCCTTTTGGTCGAGCGAGAAATCGATGGCGGCCAGTCGAGCCCCTACCGGACCTTATGGTCGAGCGAGAAATCGATGGCGGCCAGTCGAGCCCCTACCGGACCTTATGGTCGAGCACCTAAAGGTCCTTAACAGTCGAGCCTGCTTGCGCATCCTTTGTCAGATGCGGGTCCATCTGTGTGGTAGGGGCCGCCTCCATATAGGGGAGGTTTCTATCTTGTTGTGGGCAGCCCGAGAGAGATGCGAGCAAACATAATCAATCGAGTGGGGGCCGTATCCTTTCGGGTACCAATGCTGGATGACCTTCCCTCTAGCTAGCAATTTGCGGGAAAGAACGAATGCGTAATGACATATATAATATATGCATTCAGATTAGCACCTACTGACCTTCGCTGAGATAAGTTTCTTCCGTTCCGTTGGAAGGGCAATGAACGGGAAGGGATTCGATCCAGCCAAAGAGAGTCCGCTACCTTGTGAATGGGTACCGAGCCGTTGGTCAGTATAGAAGTAGCTGCAGTCAGAAGGAAGGAGGTACCGATCGGTAAGTCACAAGCGGTTGGTAAGTAGAGAAGTGGAGTAGCTAGCATTTAGTAAAACACACAAAGGCAGGAACCCAGACCTACCCATTGGTTCCTCCGCCACCCACCACCTTTGATCAAATTCTTGTGTTTTACAAACTGGTGGACACCGCTTAATGACCAAGTCAGTCAAGTGGCGGATTCTCAATCAAGCAAGTGAGCCATCTCAAACTCGAGCAAATGCATCCATCGAAAAGCTGTAATCGGTAACCAAAATCGGAGGGGCAATGTCCGAAAAGAAATCAACCACCAACCACTAGAAAGTTCACGTCGGGCATGTCCCGGAGCAGGCGAAGGTCTGACCGTAGCCGCACCATCGGGGGAGCTATGAGCCCTCCCTCCAGAGCATGCAATCCTTGCCCTCAGAAGCGCAAGCCCTCCGGACCTTCAAATCGAGTTCATTTTCAAGCCAAGAGGTTGAAAGTCAAGAAATAATCAAAAATCTAATCAATAAGTCAAATTCCGGGGCTCATAAGTTCAGGATCAAGGGGCCAAGTTTCACTTTCATGGGCCTGCTTAGTCGTTCGACTGTCGCTGTTCGTCCCCCCCCCCTGTGGGGCGGTGTGCCTGAAGACTGCATCCCTAGAGATATGGATGGAGACTTGCATCTACAGCCTATTGGTTCCTAGTGCCTGTATCTAGGGCTAGGGCCATGGGGATTCTTAGCTGGAGTTTCATGGTTAGGTAGGTCTTTCAGTGGAGCTCAGCTGACTTGATCCCTAGTTACGAGATCCGTAGTTGAGATGTTCTACCTTTTGGGCTGCTGATTGGAGTGACTGATGAGGGCCTTCGTAGGTAGGTGCAGTTGGGTATCCATATCCCTCTATGAACCTCTAGTGCCGGTGAATTATGGATTCATAGTGCGATCGGAGCTTAGCGTGAATAAGTAAGGAAGTAGGGTTGTCGAAATGACTCATTAATAGTGGGATCGGTAACCCGTCTTATGCGCTACCTTGGCCGACATAGGCATATTCATTTACCAGTATATGACGCTTTTTGCTCCCCACCATTGTATCTCGTCTGTCGGCTAAGCCCTAAGTATCTAAGTATATCCCCTTATCTCTCTTCTATGGTGGAATCCATGTTGATTCGGTTCAGGCGACTTGTTCGAGGAAGGAGTAGCATAAAGGAGTGGTAAGTGATTCAAGCCTGAATGTATTGGATAGAGCTAGCATTCGATAGCCGTGCGATAGTCCCCCCCCCCAAAAAACCCAAAAGATGTGGGAAAATAGCTTGGAACTTCCTAATGAAATGGGTATGGAATTATCGGTAAGATGGGTAGGGAGTAAAAGTAGGCGGTTCTCGAAAGAACTTATCAGGATGTCGCAACTACCGCTTTCTCTCCTCTGCCTCGAGGCGGTCTTCCTCTCAATAGAGAGAATTGGGTAAGCAACTATCCTTCCACCCGTCTATTGGTTAAGGCTAAATTCCAAGTATTCAACATGTTTATATCCCTCCATTCTTAGTTCGGGAGCGGAAGCACATTCTATCCAACTTTCCTAGTGAACGTCGAGTTAGGAGAAGGGTTTAAGGGATTGATAGGTCAATTCCCAGAGGTCTTAATAAGGCTCATCAATATAGTTATAGTGGTGGGTTCTATTCTAGTCTCCGTCTATCGGCGAAAGAAACCAATAAAGTGGGCCGGAGTTATAGGTGGTTCTATTCCCTCCCATGGGTGTGGGTCTATGATTCCCCGCATATTCCTCGACTCTACTCGGTCCAGTAACCAATTACTACTACGTGGACGAAGCCCGGGAGTATAGGGAAATTGGTACCCTCTATCCTATGTTCTAAGTGCGGGCAAATGATGGTAAGGTAGCTGCGGTATTGGTGGCCCAAGCTTCCGTAACCTCCCAGGTGCGGAAGGAGCCGCAGTTCACAAATAAAGGGGGGTGGTTCAGGTGGTTAGCGAATATGACGGTTGAGCGTGGAATGGGAGCAAAGGGCAGCTTCCTTCGGACCCTTCCTTTCACTCGGGGCAGGCAGGACTAACTAGTTTGGGTGGGCAAGGGCGTATAGCAACGAGCGGAGGATACAGAGTCATACCCCCCCCCCAACAAATCGCTGTTTCTATACCTCGTGAGTGGGCCATGGAACGAATACAAATTGCCTTTAAAGGTAAGGTCACTTTCCCGAGGGGCACTGCGATCGATAACTAAATTCATTTGCTAATTTCCTTCCTTTGTCTGGGGCCTGGGCGCCTGCCTTCATCCAGTAGTATGAAGAAATCACATATCTAAAGGCTAATCCGATCCGATCTAAACCGGTTCGGCTTTGTTATAAGTAAGATACCTGAATCCACCCACTAAGCTAAATGACCTGGCACAAAGGGAAGTAAGGTTATAAAGAAGAGTCCTGGATATTTGAAAAAAGGTGAGGTGGAGGATCGAAGAGGCGAAGATATAACAAAAGAGAAGGAGCGGAGCCAAGAATATTCCACTGAAGATGAGGTATGGGTCTGTCTAAAGAATCGACTCCTAAATAGAAGGCGGGGTCTGAATCATAGCAATAATCAAGTTCCGAGTCAAAGTTCCCGTGGCATATTCAACTCAAGGTTCGGTGCGCAGCGAATAGCTCTAAGAATAAGGTGATTCAGAATAGTGCCTGCCATCCCATATCCGGTCCTTATAAGAGGGGGGAATAGTTGTACCTCCTAAGCGCTTCATTCAGTAAGTGGAGGGCTACGTGGTATAGGGCTCACGGGTCTAGTTCTATCTATAGGTGGGTAGGTCTAGTCATTCCTTGCAGTAGGCTCTTAATTGAAGAAGAGTATAATAGGCTCGGCCGGACCCCAATAGGGTAATAGGTGGTACCCAAATTCATAGGGCAAGGCAGTAAGTGAAGTAAAGGGACGGAGTCACTCACTATTCATATGGTTAGGGTTCATAGCAGTCCCGACTCACTAAGTGCATTCATTCATCAAGTGAAGGCTACAGGTATAGTTCTTGGAGGTGGGTAAAGAGTGAGTAAACCAAAGTAAGGTAAGGGATATTCATAGTGCCGTACCCTACTGATATTCCTCCTCTCCTTTTAAGGCTGAATGACTGGGTTGGTCAGGGACTCCTCCATCGTTCTAGGGTGAAGGCAGTAAGAGAAGGGTTCAGCTCCTTGCTTAACACGGTAACTGAGCTCTCCTTCTCCCGCCTCTCCCTCCTTTCCTCTGGCCTGCCCCCTCTTCCTCGCCTATGAGAAATGAGCAGACAAGCGGGTAAACCTTGCCCCCGGAGGGACAAGCGGCTTCGCACCTTCAATTGACTTATTGGGTGGGGGGGCATCGGAATGAGTGAGTGACTTCGTCGATGGCGGCCTTAACAGTCGAGCCTGCTTGCGCATCCTTATCAGTCGAGTCACTAACGTACCTGGGCATGGTGGTAGTTAGTTATATATGAGCATGTGGTAGTTGCGGCTTCATAAAATAGAGATTCAGATCGTAATGACATATATAATGAGAGTGATTTCCTAGCTAGAGGCAGCCTTGAGCAATATATAAACCCCCCAAAGAAAGACCAGTCATTCATTCGAAGGTCCGGAGGGCTTGCGCTTCTGAGGGCAAGGAAGATAAGTGCTACCTTATTCCCTTTCTCTTTCCTTTTACAAAGTGAAAAGATTTCTATCATATGAATCTTTATTAGCCAACTTCTGTGTCCGAAGATAGGTAAGGATGTCTCTGTGCCATGGGTCTTTAGCAGTGAAAATGAAGAGATATTTGTCTGGGAATTGATCATTAAGTGGGGGGGCTAGCTCGATCAGTGGGAAGGTCTGTGATGAGCTCGGTGAGATCCATGGCCTTCTTGCTTTTGGGGGTTACAAACTCAAGATCGAATTCCTAGAGGATCATGACCCATCGTGCGAACTTACCGTTGATAAGTCGTCGGCCTAGTATGTACTGCATCGGGTTTGAGTTTTCCATTCATGTGGTTTTGCAAAGCAAAATGTAGTATCAAAGTTTCTGGACTGACAGTCTAAGCCAAGGCCAACTTCTCGTCATGGCTGTAATTCATTGGTGGTCCTGTCAAGGTCTTACTAATGTCATAAATTATGTGCTCTTGGTGATCTTCTCCCTATTGGACTAACATGTCTGCAACGACATAAATGGATGCTGAAATATATAGGATTAAGTCACGGTTGAAGTTGGGTAGGGAGATGAGGGGGGTGGATGTAAACACTTTCTTAAGTGTATCGAAAGACTGTTGCGCTTGATCATCCCATTGGAAGATAATGTCCTTCCGTAAAAGAAGTAATAACCCGTGTGCTTCAGTAGCGTAATCTTGGATGAACCGATAGAGAAAGTTGGCTTTCCCTTGGGGATGCTTTGCAGCTGGCGCCGGTTCATAGGAGGGGGCAGCTCGAGGATGGCTTTCACTTTAAGTGGATCGACGGTGATCCCCTTCTAAGAGATGATGAATCCAAGTAGGCACCTAGCCGTGATGCAGAAGACGCACTTGAGTGGATTCAAGCAGATATTGTCTTTCCAACAGCGTAAAAAGATGGTGCAGAGATCTTGTCAATGGTCTGTGCATTTTTGGGACTTGGCCGTGAGGTCGTCAAGGTAGGTCAGGATGATCCTAGTCAGATTGTGGAACACATAGGACATAGCACGCTGGAAGGTAGTGACCACATTTTTCAAACCGAATGGCATCACACGGTAGGCAAAGGTGCCCCATGGTGTCATGAAGGCAGTTTTATATTGGTCCCGTTGGCGGATTCAGATCTTATGATAACCGGAAAACCCATCCATGAAAGACATGACTTCATGACCGACGCAAGCATCGACAACTTGATCGATGAAAGGAGTAGGGAAGTTGTCTTTGAGACATGCTTGGTTGAGATCCTTGAAGTCGGTGCATACCCGAATGGTACCATGCTTTTTGTTAACAGGGACCGGGTTAGATACCCATGATGTGTATGTGATGGGATATATAAACCTAGCTTGGCGGAGTTTATCAATTTCAGCTTTGATAGTTGGGGCTTTAGAGGGGTGTAAAGGTAATTGCTTCTGTATTACTAGAGAGGCATCAGGCCATGTGTCGATATGATGTTCGACAATAGAGGGGTCTAATCTTGGCATCTTGGAGTATGTCCAAGCAAAGACATCGCGGAATTGTTGGAAGAACATTGTGTAATCGGTAACCTCTTTTCAGATTGGCTCTTGGGTGGCGGAAGGGGGTCCATTCCTGTCCGGGGCAAACGTTGACAATTGGGGGTATCATATAGATCGGGGGGATAACTGTTGGCTCCTCAGCTAGAGCAAGCATAGCAAATAGCATATATAAATGTGCATAATCGTTGGAATAGTAAGTTCGGCGCTGACTCAGCGAGAACGCTGGGCATGTAGAATAAATAGAAAGGTGGCCCTTGCAGAGATTAAGCGTTACACAAGATATTGGGAAGCGACCATCTGGAGCTAGTGTATTTCCAGCATGTAGCTGTCCAAGGATGGAATGAAATGAAGCAAGCAGTAGGTAAGGACGATACGGTTTTGAACATTTGCTTAAGCTTCCTTGTTCAGTCTTTATTCACTTGAGTGCGAACATTTGTGAGCATAGTGTAAGGCATAAGATAAGGTAAGACCTGGTTGCACCCACCTACGACACTAGTAGCCAGATAGAGGGACCCTTTACAAAGGCTTAATGGATTGAGGAAAAAGCCTTACTTAATGGATATTTAGTTGCTTCACAGGTTTTGAGTGATCACGTAGACTTTCACCAATCCTCATTTGAAGGGATGACGTTGACCTTTCTGTCACCAACATGTTTCATAGTCGAGGTGAGGAATATCTCTTTCTGAATTATTAATGAACTGACTTCGTGATAATCTATACCGAGTAGATTAGGTTGGAAGAACCCGTAAGGCAGAGGACCTTAGGGCGAGACCAAGTAGGGCGGACTACTCTGGTAAGGAAGACTCTAAGGCAGACATTTAGGTGAGGGAGGGCAGGACCTTTGAAGACAGACTTAGGTCAGGCAGGCTCTGATCAGGTTAGGTTAAGGTAAGGTAAGCTTAGGCGAGAGATATATTCGAGTGGGGACACCGGAACATAATAGAGAATATTGTCATGAACAGCTAGTATTGGCCTAACTGCTTTCGTCAAAGGTGAGTAGCTGGTACCGACCTAACAGTTTTCGTTCAAGGTGAGTAGCCGTAAGTGTAAGAAGAGTGTAAGAAGGTAAAGACTCAATCACCTATTCTTTGTCAAACCTACCTTCCCTTCATAAGGTAAGAAGGTAAAGACCCATTTGTTACCCTGCCCTACTTTTTGTCATAAGCGTACGTAATAGAAGAACCCGCGGTAACCTCAATGGCTGCTGGTTAACTGGTCAGTTGCTGCTATAATAGCTATAAGAAGACATGGTCAGATGAGTATTGTTACTGTACGTATCTATTTTGATTGGTAGGGGTTGCGTGATGAGACATCGGGATAAGAGAACTTTCCCTTTGTGATAAAGCCGCTTGATAAGATAGCTTTGGGATACAGGTTCGTGAGAATAAAATAGCTTCGGGTCAGATAAATTGGTTGGGGTAAAGTAACACCTACTTTCTGATTGACTGAAGAGCGCATCCCCAGAGTAGGCATTCTCAAAAGGAGGAAGGTAGGGAAAGTTAGTTCTTAAATAATCCAGCGTTTGCATGCGCGCACCAACCCACCCACATTGAGAAAATATGGGTATTCTACCCCACTCACTTCCATTCATTGTAGCATCTGAAGTTAATAGCACTAATGTTCTCAGTGCTTACCCCTTTGAAATCTCTGATCTTAAGACATTCCAAAGGAGGAATTTCGCTTCGCCCCTTAGCGAGCTGTCCAACTAGCATTATTCGAGTAAGTGAAAACAGTCAGTGCTTCCAATCAGGGTGGTGGGAGGTGTAATTAAGGAAGCACTGTAACCTTCCCTGCTGGGGTTGTGAAAAGAGGTAAGGAGTCAAGGCAGCGGTACAGCGAATAATAAGGTCTTTCAAGCCGAAAGAACATATCTAAAGCAATATACACAGTTGAGGTTGTCAAGAAGATCCCAATATGAAAAGGCATAAAGTAGAGGGCTGGCACCAGGTTTGGTAGGTCCGTCGAAACCTAAAAACCTCCCAAATGCATGCATGTAGATAAAGAAAACACCTTTTTTTGAGGGGCCCCGAACTCGCTTTTTAGAGAAAAAAATAGCCTCGTCCCAGCAAGTTCTGAATGCTAAGTAATTCAATCATTTGCCCGACCTAAAAAGAAGTATCTAAAGGTCCCGGAGGGGCTTGCGCTTCTGAGGGCAAGGAGAAGTACGAGTTACTAAGTGTGTGCACCCACCAGGTAGGGGACAAGGGTTGAAACGGTTTACCTCGGTAAGTCATTACGTTTCTAAAACATAGGAAGCACGCATCACTAATTGACACACTTCCTTCTCCTCGTAGTAAAGACCCCCAAAAAGACTTATACATCTTCATTTCCATCAATGCAAAACTAAAAGAACAGTGAGTATTGAATAGGCCGGCCAGATGGATTTGTTGCTTAACAGAAAGGAGCATGCACTTTATTACTTTCACCAGCACTAGTTGAAGCAGATCGACCAAAGCAGAACTCAGACACTAGCAGCCCCAGATCGGCATTATAGGACAAGACATTCTCATCTATTCCCACCCAACACTTTCCCAAAGAAAATGGAATGGAGGTTTTCTGGTTGCCTTTTGCCTATCACCAGAAGCCTAAACAAGTCCAACAGATGCCTTTAGACGGAAGCCAGTCGATATCAGACATGCTTGACTTACGTTGATTCAGCGTTGAGCTGAGAGAGTCCAATCGATGTTGAATGATTAGGATTCGCGGTTTAGTTATGCCAACCGGGATTAGTCTTCAGCCAGTCAGTGCTAGCTGATCAGGGCAGCTCTAGTCAGTCATTGCTGTTATTAACTCTTCTCAAGAAATAAGTCTATTCTTGGGAAGCTCTACTCAGTCAGTGCAACTCTCTTTTCATTGTTACAAGGTCATTGCCTCAAGGCGTCGATCATAGTTGAAAGCCAGTACCGATAAGGAGGTGTCATTTACTAGAGCTGCCAATCATAGCCAGTCTCATAGCTGCAGTGCAAGCACCTGACATAGCCAACAGAGCAATAGATCATAGCCGATTGCCAATCATAGCCAGTCTCATAGCCAGGAGGTCATAGCCAGAAGGTCTAGGACCATGTTTACATTAAGCCCAGTGTTTCCTAACTGCCGATTGAAAAGAACATGACATGACATGGCAAGGCACAGGTCCACCCATGTTACCAACAGCCGTGAACCAATAGCCCCACCCAACGGCGCACAGTGAAAGAAACGAAAGTCCACAGTTACCATCACACCTGCAGTTCACCGAAAGCCCACCAGTGGAGCCCGCTGATCGATTGCTGCTTGCCCGTTTAGATATTGCTTACTTACGCTAAACAAACCTAGGGAGGTGATTGAAACTGATAGGACCATGTTCCCAACATCGCACAGTTAGTCTGGAAAGACCAGTTAGTCTAGAAAAACCAGTTCACCCGTCCACGCACACACCCATCCCAGAGTGACACTGTTTTACCGAAAGCAGACCTACAAAAACCATATCGCCAAGTAAGTTAGTTCTACACGAACCATACCACCATAACGAATATACAACGAGTTTTGTTATATACGTTGATTCACAATTTGAGGATCATACGCAAAATACAGTGGCTACACAAACCATTCACCATAAGCCTAGAACACCAAGCCCACCTGGGACTACTCGAGCCACCACACCAAGTTCTTGGGACGTTCACCGAAAGCCCAAACCTACCCGCCTTCTCTCTTTGATCTTTATGCTCGCCTGCTGATACCTTTTACCTTTGACTCTCTTACTTGAACTGCCCTGCTTTTGGTGCTTCCTCCGGACCTCCAGACAAAGCATGGAAAGGCTCGAATGGTACGATCCCTCCGCACCCTAGAATGAAAAGGGTGATCTCTTCTTGGTCTGTGAAGATGCGTTGTTAGGTGCTATATTGTGGTTCCACATTTAGGCTGAACTTCAGAGAGATAGCCATCCATACACCGATAAGAGATGTATGGATTCTCGATAAGATAGAAGCCACGGATAACTGGTCTCCCCCGGACCGCCCAGATCCCACGAGTGAATAGAAAGTAGGATCTACATTAGATCTCACCTGAATCGCCCCATCTATACTCCTGTCCTTCTCCGCTGGCCTTATTCCCTGCGAGCTAAGGTACTTCTTCCCTCCCCTCCTAGCTAAGAGAGAGGTATGGTCTAGATATGGTATGGTTTAAGGTAATGAATCCCAAGTGTATTAGTGTTCCTTACTGCCTCAGGTCCTACCCAACCCTACCACTACCCATGGAATTGACTTCGAAGTGGAATGGGAGTAATTCCCTAATGAGTGGGATGGCCTCTGCATGTCTAAATGACCAGTTTATTAAACCCCTGGGAGGAGCCCGTTGACTAAAGGGATTCCTTATGTCTAGCGTGGCTAAATAGTAAGCAGCTCTGCTGAATGATCCACTGAATGGGAATTGCCTCAGAGGGTAGGGTGATTAGTGGTTATAGATCTCTTCTCTGCCCTGTAGTGCACGTTAGGTTTATTCCTTTTCTTTTGTGAGTGCAGTTAGGTCCGGTCTGGGGGTATGGGTTAGGAGTGGGCGTAGCGGTGAATAGAACCAAGTCTATAAGTGTAGGTATGTGTGCGCTATGGGAGGTGTCTCTGCTCTCTTTGGTAGGTGCTTCCCCCTCCCTCGCTCTGGGTATGTCTCTATTCGGGGAGGTTCTATCCGTGTGGGTTTCCCCTCTCTCTGGCTGGGTAGGTGTCTCTTTATACGATTGGTTGTTCACAACAAGGGATGATGGATGCGACATATATAGGCAAGTACTTAATTCCCCGTTGGGTGACGGATCATAGGTCTACCTATACAATCGCAAAGGTAGTGATAACAGGTTTCGTAGCATGGTGGGTGGCTTATATACTCTTTAGTCAGGAGCATCAAAATGAAGGGGTTGAAAGCGACAGACTGGGAATCCGTTAGGGGACCTGGTCCCTCAATTCAAGCTCTACCTAGGACTCCATCCACTGCTTGCTATAGGCATCGTTGGTAGGAAACATGGCAGGGTTTAGTGAGCCGTGTAATCGATCGTTATAACATAATAAGACTTTCACTTGCGGGCGTATCCACGCAAGCTTACGGGAACGATCGACCGACAGGAAGGGAAAGCTCGATTTCTTCAATAAAGTAAGTCGACTTCGGAATATTAGCGTAGATCAATTTCTAATGATGCTAGAGGCATGATCCAGCGGGATCTTGACCAACAACTATTCCTGCCAAGTAAGCCTCATTTTGTGGTTCGGCTACTGTATACCCACCCCACCCAGTCTGTGATATTGAGCCTAGTATCGAAATGCCTGATTCTGGCCACTCCGACTTCTCCCATTGGAAGGCGTGGCGTTATTGGTTCGATAGCTGTCTCCTCCTATCCTAGAAGGCCCTTATGGACTGCGTCCCTCCGCCTCCTGCCTTCTTCCAGCAGGGGCCCCATCCCCGCATATATTAGGGGGGCATCAAAGGACTTGAGAGCAAATACGGATACGGGCTTTGGAGGTTAAGGTTATAGCCGTATGTGGGTGGAACGGGAACGTAGCGGTGTTTGGGCGAGTGATCAACGAGAGCTCATACTAGTCTTAAGGGAACCGAGGAGCTAGTGAGAGTTTGACTAGTGACTCAGGAGCTAGTGAGAGTGACGAGACCGAGATGTGGTCTGATCGGAATGGAATTCGCCACTTGGATTTCCCCTAAGAGTTTAGCGTTATCCCAGGGAACTAGAGAACCTTTCTCCTTTATTGGGCTGGTCTATTCGTCGTTGACTCAGTACCGACCAATCCTTCCTTGGGTATTAGAAGGTTTCGATGGGTAGGAACTGGTTAGGTGCTTGAGGATAATAATACATGTGCTTCACCGATCAGTAAGTTGAGCCAAGTCATCGGTTATATCTCACATGAGAAATCGTAAATCGTAACATGGTGTTTCGTTATATACGATATTCTGATATTTCGCTTCCAATTATAACGATATTTGGTAAAGAAGCATTCATCATTATATACGTCATTACGCATTTCAATTTACCAATTCAACTCTTAAGAATGGAAGTGTATTTGGTAGATCAGCGTAACACTTTATATATGTCATAACACTTTCTAGTTGAATGAATAAGCGCTTTCATGAAGAGGAATAAGTGTTGAATTTATAAGCAATATAGTTTCTTATATACGTAATAACGCTTTATGCTTTAACAAGTTGAATAAGAGCAAGCTTTCATATATTGAGGAAGAAGTGTTTCTTAAATTGATAAGTAAGAATTTCTTATTTACGTAATAACGCTTTTTATAATTGAACAAGTCAAACAAGCTTTCATAAGAATAATGTTGAACTTATAAGCAAGAGATATACGTAATAGCACTTTCCTAATTGAACAAGTCAAAAAGAAGCTAGCTTTCATATATTGAGGAGGACATGCGTTATATCATTATAAATGATGCAACGATTACCTTCCACTTACGATACCTTACGGTTGTTCCCACCTCTCGATCCCTTACGATTCCCATATCTCGATCCCTTACGGTTCCCACCCTTTACGCTACCACACGCTTACCGCCGAATAGTGATGATCGTTGCTTCCACCTATACTTTCTATTAGTTCAGTAAAAAGCAAAAAGAATACTACCTGACCTGCTTGACGTTGCGACGATACGTGGTTCTCTTCCTTCTTACCATTGAACGATGGCCCTTACCTTTATGCGAACTCGATGAATGATGCTGACGCGAAGGAGGATGGTTCTCTTACTTCAAGCCAATCATGAATCCAGCAGCTTCAGGAAGGCCACCATATCAATCAATCTCACGTTAGAGCGCTCACCCACCTCCCTTACTGGCACTACCTCCTAACTAGCATGAATGAATGCCACCAGTCAGTGTCTGTCGATGATCCTAAACAGGTGCATTATAAGTAATGCATTCTCCATATAGAGATCTTGTCCATCCCACTCTGATGAATGAGGGAGATGAAAAGCATATATTATATATGTCATTATGCATTTCAAATTGAGTCATTACGCTTTTTTTCTTTATGGGTGAGCAATAAATTACCTTCGCCCCTACACCAAGTAAGTAATTCAGGAGTGTAGCCGCTTGTCCGCATCGGGCAAGGTATAAAAAGTAGCTCTGCTACGATTGTAAGTATGCGCTAGTAAGGGTAGTTCAAGTCACAGTGGAAGTACCATTGATGTTGGGTGATACCAATTGATGTTTGACATGGCATGCGGAAGTACGTATGTGGGACGGTGCGATAGAAAGTAGTGGACGGTTCGATAGCTAGCGATGATTGGCGGTAGGTGCGATACGAGGTAGTGAACGTTGGAAGCAGTAGACGGGGTGAGCGAGTCATGGTTCCCACAGCTTGGTTCCTTCGAATGCTTGTGGGTATGCTTCACTCCGACCGGTAGGGAGGGAGGGACTCATCATGGTTCAGTTAATCAGTAAATGAATTAGTTCATGCCATTAGCCCGATACAATAAGCTAGAATAAGCTAGAATAAGCTAATTCGCTTGCTTTCTTTCCGATTAGCATTGCACCCACCCAGCCAGAATTCAACTCATCGATCTCCCACGGTAGGCGACTGATAAGACTGAGAGAGTGGTACCCAGTTCATCGCTGGAGCTCATGGCTTACTAACATGGATCGATTGCTTTGATGGCATGGATGAATCGGCATGGATGGGAAGGCATGGCTTTGGCTGTCGACTGGTAGATTCCTTGCACTAGGAAGCGCAAGCCCCTCCGGGACCTTCTGTCGACTGATAGATTCCTTCCTTGGCTGTCGAAATACCTACGCGGACCTTCGGCGCTTGGCTGTATGATCGAAGAAGCGCTGGAGAACGTAAACAAGTGGGAGCCATCAGTAGCAGGGACGGTTGACCAAGTTGATCCTTTACCACTATGAATTGGGCATCTGAGCGCGCATCCCTTCCATTTCGATAGTTAGCATCATAGTCAGAGGCAAATGCAGTCCAGTTCGAAAGCCAGCATCACCTCCCCTAGCGGAAGACTGGCTCTGGTATAGTGACTCATCCTCCTCCCTCCACCTCCTATATCGATTGGACTCACTTACCTAATAACTCACTTCCCTAGTGGGTATTGCTCCCCATACTGCCTACCTAACGTAATTACATCCCCAGATTCTAGGTACCCAATACACCTACTTTAAGTAACTCACCTATCCCTTTCCCCTCACTCACCTGCCTTAACTTATATTTCTTCCCAGATTGATTAAGGAGTTGAAATAAGTATACCTCGTTTTCAACCTATTTAACTAATCCCTATCGAACTAATCCACCGATAGATGCGTAAGGGTGCGGCTGCCAAACTACTAATTTGAACCCTACCTCCCCCGATCGATCCTTAAGTATCACTTTCAAAGTTCCACTAAGTCCACTAAGTAAATCACTTACATACAGGAAGGCATTGCTAGTTGGTCTCCGGTTCACCACTGCTGTTAAGTCTTCTCTTATCTTCTATTATTCCCCGGTAAAGGACAGAATCGCTCGTATAGGGTTACCTAAGGCCTTAACTACGCGGCGAAGCCGTACTTCCATTCTATTAGTGAAAGGGTGAAATGGGCCATCCCGGTAAGTCTCTTTATCCAGAAATAGGCTTGCTTATGAGGGCGGTTAGGGTCTCCCTAATAAGTGCCCAGCTGAGTACAAAACCTGGCCTTATTACTTGCTACCATGAGATCCCTTCTTGAAGTGCCCAGCGGAGTACCAATCTTAACTACACTATATGCCTGAACTAGCTTCACTAGTTGTTCTACTTCTTTCTGCCTAGAGATTCATTCACATTAAAGAAGCACTGACCACCCCCAATAGCTCCCCACTCCCCAATAGCTCATTGCCTCACCCCCCAATAGCTAATACCCCAATAGCTCAGTTTCCGATAGCTAACGTTTACTTATCGCTTTGCTTGCTAGCGAGGTTGGTTCTCGGGCAATGCTGGCTGGCAAGGTCCATATGAGCTCTACTCTTATCTTATCTGTACAAACCCGCCACGCTCCGTACGTACGAATTGTTATCCTTCCCTAGCATACGTACGTTCAGTCTTCGGGGTTTCGTTCCTTTCCACCATGAGATCCCCTTCGGGCCTTTGGGCTACTTATGGGGTAGTTATTGACTATTTCTTTCCTCACCATATGAATAGTGAGTCCCTACCGGGCCTTAGCCTGCCCTCCTACTAAAGTGTGCCCTCCTACTAATATATATATATATATATCCACCTGCCAAGAGAGTTCTTATATAGAGAGTTGACAAGCCATCACTTGATGGGAAAGAGAGTTCTTATCTGTGGGCCGAAATAGAGTGAATAGAGTTGACAAGCACTGGAAAGAGAGTTGACAAGCCATCACTAACTAGGAGATCTAGATCGCCAATCAACCTAAGGGCGAGGGGCGAGGATAGGAGCCGCTCGACCAACGGGCCGCCATCGTTTGCCTAAGTCAAACCCGTATTTGAGAAGTATTAGGAATTCGCGGACCAACAAGGGTGCCTTTTGAGCTATATCTCTGGGTGCCTGCCTTTATTGGTTGGAATCTTCTTGATACACCACCTGGCCTGCTGGAGATCGCCCGCTACCCAAACAGTCAGGGAGGTGATTTAGGCTTGGATAGATCTTGATTGATTTTTCACATCTTTCGATATGGGTGGTCCAACGGACTACATTCTTTGAGATGGGCGGGCCAACAGACTAGGTTTTCGAGATGGGTTCAACTGACCAGGTATTCGAGTGGGGTTCCAACGGACAGACTACAGCCCACATATACTGAAGAGAGAGAGAAGGCCTATCCACACTTAGCGCTACGGAACATTGCAATGGTTCCTACCTGGGCTGGACTGAACGGTTCGGAACAATCCATGTTACTCACTGCACGGTACGGTTCAATGTAAGGAATGAAGATGCGTTACATACGTGAATTCACAAGAGGTTAATACGACATTCAGACATAGAAGACTCACATAGCTGACAGAAGCACCTCACATAGCGGACAGACATAGCCACCTCACATAGCAGCCATCACATAGAGCATCTCACTTAGCCAATCATTTACAGCCGGTCATAGCCCAGTAGTAGTGTCCGATAAATCGTAGTAGGAGATAGCCCATCATTGCCAATAATTGCCAGAAAGGCATTGCCATAGGGTTCGATAGCCTTTCATATCAGTCACGCCATACATATCCACGGAACATAGCAGCACGTATACATCCAGACAAGAGAGAGGTAAGCATCACTGGCCGATAGGATAAGGACCACACATCACAGGAGGTACCCAAGAGAAGGAGTTAGTTCACCCATCGAGTCAATGAACAGATTGATTATGTTCCCACGTTCCCAACAGACAAGAGAGAGGGAGGGAAGGTAGTTTCATTCATGCTGGTCCGGTAGTGGCATTCACGCTAGTCGGGCGGGTAGTTACATTAAGGGAGGTGATTTAGTGCCCAGCGTTAGGAGGCGGTAGCACCTATTCCCCTAACTCCTTCCTACACCCATTTGAAGTTCCCCACCACAAGGCCCCCTATGCAAGCAGCGATAATAGCACAAGCAGACACCGAAAAAAGACCCAGGGACGGAAAAAAGTATGACAGGAACAAGGGAATGCAGACAGGAGAAGGCAGGACCGGGCCCAGAAAGCGAGTGGACAGAACCCAAGAAGCAATTGGACGGAAGGGAAAGGAATAAGGTGGGCACGATATTCAGGAAGAAGGAGGGAAGCAAACAAGAGACCAGGGAGAGAGGAGGCAGATATAGAGCGGACAAGGGATGGACGCCAGACTATAGGAAGCAGCAGAGAGAGGTAGATAGGATAGATAGAGAGGGGAATAGAGCGGGGATGTAGATAGAGTGAACGGGGATGGGAATAGAGATGATGGATAAGAGATAGAGGGAGCGAGAAGAAAGAGGAAGGAAATGGAATAAATAACGGAAAGGGAGAGTAACCCATTAGCAAAGGGGGGGACGAGGAACAGAAACCATAAGGAGATTGACGTAGGATAGGGGATAAGGGAAAGGGATCGAAGGAACACAGCTCAACCCATAATGAAATAATGAATGAGGAAGGATACAAGGCAAGTCACGTATATAGAATGTCGGATTGAAGACAGCGCTCTAGCATTGTTTACTTACGAGCATATCGATTGAAACATTTTACCGTCAGACGAAAGAGATTAAGTTAACCGTCGGCACGAATAGAGAAAAGCATCTGATGGCTTATGCTGCTGGCCGGATGGAGCCCAGAGGGAGGTGATACTTAGCACCCATTCCCCAAACTACATCGGTTATTTATTGCTGGTTGGCTGCTAGCTTACATCCCAAAATACGCATACCCAGTTTAGCCATCACACAATAGATGAGAGATTGAGTTCACCTTCACATGAGCCACATTGACGAGCCAACACGGTAATGATTGACACTTTGAGTACCTACCCGCTGATCGATCGAACTGCTTGCCGAAGTTCTTCTTACTTTCGCGATCTTGCTCTACCTGGAGATGCAAAACTTGCCCACAGTTGCTTGCTTTATCATCGGCCCCATAGTTCCCACCAGACCAGAGGGAAGTCCCCTTACCGCAGATAAGTTATTACCGCAAAGAAGTCCTTACCAACAGATGGCAGAAGAGAAAGAACCCTTCACCCCATACCCGAGAGAAAGAAGAAAAGTCCGCACCGACAGAACAGAGAGAGGAGAAATCCCCTTTCAATACACCTTACCCGAGTGAGGAGAAGTACCCCTTCACAACATGTCCGAGAGAGGTTATTTATCCCATACCCCGGGAAGCAACTATGTGCAGTTAGTAATGGCTATGTGCAGTTAACGACGGATATGTTCAAACCCGGTACGGTACAGGGCCGACACTCTGAGGCACACTGCCTGCTAATCGATACAACTTTATGCTTGCCGAAGGTCCGTGAGGTCTTGCGCTTCCGAGGGCAAGGCCCGGCAGGGTGAGGGTGAGGGTGAGGGACGAACTCTCGACAACAGGCCGCCATCGCTCGACTGTTAAGGCCGCCATCGAAATATGTGAAAACCTCCGGGGATTGGGGTGGGTGGGTAAATAGTGGCTATAATAGGACCTTTAGGTGCTCGACCAAAAGCCCCCCCACCCAATAAGTAAATTGAAGGGAAAGATGTGAAAACCTCCGCCAAAGCATATATTCTCTATGTCATTCTGCATGAATGAATTATATATGTCATTACGCATCAAAACCTCCGCCCCCTCCTAATTGGGTGAAAATGACAAATCTCGTAGGGAACGTAGTCGAAAGAATGAATGCATAATGACATATGCCCATATATGCATGATCTGCTAAAGCGTAATTACGTATATAATGAATGACTGCATCGATATATGTGTCATACCAGATTCGATGTGATTCATTAGTCATTCTTGAGAGATTGAATGATGCTCGTTA
>Ga0115854_10053_pt1 | contig 22151 bp, 21 predicted proteins | sample InSIn2SAF170_FD_83868 | JGI IMG/M metagenome (GOLD analysis project Ga0115854, IMG submission 83868)
AGCCATCTATCTTTCCTTCGAACTCAATTGTGGCATTAACATCATTGAGAGCAGTATTGAGAGGATTGTTGGTTGAATAGGAGGCGTTGCATTCGAAGAGTGCTCTGGAAATGACTCGTAGCCTTGCTGCAGGAGTTTGGGACGATACACCCATGCAGCTGAAGCAGATACCAGGTATTGGTGATGTCTTCATGCGCAAGTTTGCCGCTGCAGGTGTCAAAAGCATCGATGCTCTGTTCAATACTGAGCCGCATAGGATAGAAATCATCCTCAGCAAAACCCCGACCTTTGGTCACGACATCATCAAGAAAGTTGCTGCCTTTCCTATGCTGCACATCTCAGCCAAGGAGGTTGACAAGAAACGTAAGTTCCAGAATGGCGTTGAGTTGAAGCTCAGGTGCGAGATCGGCTTCATGAACGATACTCCACCTCTAAATTTCAATAGGAAGCAGTTCAATGTCCTATATCTGTGTGAGACGTCCTCTGGAGCGCTTATAGACTTCCGACGCTTCGATCCCAAACGACTGCAGAATAACCAAGAGATCTTCCTGACCGCTCATATCGAAGAGCCCGCCTCAAAATTGAGGTGCCACGTCATGTGCGACGACATTGCTGGCACTCATCGGTTCGTAGAACTCCCTATCAACTGTCCAGACTCGTGGTTTTCGTCGAAGCAGAACACGCTACAGCAAGCATGTCCCCAATCAACAATTCATACGAATGCGTCCACCAACCGTAATCCCGACGAGTTCGATGACGGAGACCTTGATGACTCAGATTTATTAGCGGCAACTCAAGGTTCCGTTCTTGAGGACGTCGACGACATCGACGACATTATGGCAGAGGTCGATGGTCGCAAGAACAGTCAAATACCACGAAAACGTAGTGGCACTTCTCAATCGCTTGACAGAAAGGATCACTATCAAGAGTCAAAACGACTTCCAAATGGCAATTGGCCCTGCAAGCACATATGCAAAGACAAAGGCTTGGACTGCAAACATCAATGTTGCAAGGAGGGCACCAAAAGGATGCCTTCCAGGAAACGGCGCAAGACAAGTGATGCTGGCGAGTACGGCGATGTCCGCGAGTGGGCAAGCCAGAACAAGAAGAGTGCTAACAAGCATACAATACACGGAGTGGCCCAAATACCCGGTGCCTGCACTGAGAAGGACGAGTCAGCTAGTGACAGTTCTATCCAGAACAGAATGAATAACGTACGGCCTGGCGTTGATATTGCTGGTTCTGCCCCACTAGCAGCGTCAAGAGCTGAGAACATTGTTGACCGTTCGTCACGAGCCAATCTGAGTGACGACGCATGTCTGCTGAAAACTGATGATTTCAAAGACCACGAATGGCAGGCCCTCAGTGACATTGCAAATAGCATCGAAAGTACTTCGAACAAGGGTAACGTCATTCAAAACTACTCCTCCGTGCCACTAAAGACAGCTTTGCGTTCTCCCAAGGTCGATGTTCAGGTATTTGGTCGTCATCATGTTGCTCAATCCGCACCCAGCCATGAGGTGGAGAAGGGTATATTCTTGACGGACAGCAGTAGTCCCATGAAAGACCTCATCGAATGCAACGCCTCCTATTCAACCAACAATCCTCTCAATACTGCTCTCAATGATGTTAATGCCACAATTGAGTTCGAAGGAAAGATAGATGGCTATCGGCCGCGGCAAACTGCGAGAGCTGTCGTGCCCGCTGGACATCAGCAGACGATGACTGGTGATTTAAAGGAGGAATCTAGGCCTTGCAGAAGAGTCGCGGAAGGGGTGGTTGTTGATGACAAGATAAAGGATGACCGCCCACTCAGAGAGACAAGTACAGAGCAAGAACACAGGCTGTACATCGAGGGCCAGAAGAAACGTTGGGACGATCTCAATGATCCTTTCCTCACCCATGAGAATTTCTGGTTCATCAAAATCGTGTCCGACAATGAAACATAGCTACAGTACCTCGAGGAAGTGCTACTGAAGCGGAAAAGTTTCTGTTAGCCACATACTGCGACTTCTGTTCATCATGTCAAACTCGCACGATCTGAACGAACTACTGCATTTCAGTTAGCTCTTTCAGATAGACGATGTTAAGAGTTTGCCCTTAGGCATGTCGTTGATTTTGGACGCGAACTCAATGCCCCGGGAGCAACGGGTCTGTTTGCAGCTCCATTGTGATTCTGAGTTGGCGTGTTAGCTGGAACTTCATGAGAATCATAAATAGATTGATAATTCGTTCATGTTTCCACTATTGCATATATCGTTGCCACTTGATTTTCGAGATTGTTTCATCATCTTGGAATGGCCCACCACCTTCCATAGTATATGTACCATCATGTCAAGAGGAGAATCGTCTTAATGCTGAAGGACACCTCTGCTAGATGAAATTAAATATCTTACGTGGAACTAAGCAGAGCATTGGATATCAGTGTGTTCTCGCATAGGTCTTGCACAAATATTTCCACATAAATGTCTGTATTGATGGAGAGAATGATCTAAATCACGGCTGCCCCTTTTCTGCTGCTACAACTGATACAGGAGAATGGTCCGGCAAAGGTCCGGCCGGAGTGTCGTGCTAACCAAAGCTACGTCATTCCACATATTCGGCTCCCCACGTATGTTAAACATCTGTGTAAACAGCCTCAACATATTTATATCACTAGCATTAAAGCAGTTCCATTTGCTCAAGATCCGCTAGCTCATCCTCTATTACTGACCGGCAGACAATCCCCCTTCAAATTCAGGAACTCCATCATCGAACCACCCAATTTCTTTCCACACCAACACACCATGTCACCCCCAGCAATCATAAACCCATCAGTACTCTCCGCCGACTTTGCAGAGTTAGGCAAAGCATGTCGCGATGCCATGGATTGGGGCTCAAATTGGTTGCATCTGGATGTTATGGATGGGCATTTCGTGCCAAATATGACTTTTGGTGCTCCGGTGGTCGCGAAGTTAAGACCGCATGTCGAGAAGCCGAAGGAGAAAGGTGGGAATGGGACTTTTGATTGTCATATGATGATTATGGAGGTAGGCAATTCCATCCCACCCACTATGATTCATCACGAGGAACAGAAGCAGCACCAGTAGCAGCAACAGCACCATCAGAAAAGTACAGCAACAATGAGCTACAGACAATTACAACGGCAACTCATCTCATCCGACCCAGGACCAACAACGCAGCATTAGCAACAGCACCTCTCCCAAAAACCTCCAACACAAACAAACTAACAAACCCCCCCACTAGTAGCCAATGCGCTGGGCCTCCTCCTTCCGCGACGCCGGCGCAGACATGTACTGCTTCCACTACGAAGCAGCCACCACCTCCGTCGCCGCCAAAACCCCCGAAGACAAAGACACCACCGAAAAATGCACTCCAAAAGCATTAATCCGATACATCCACGAACTAGACATGCAAGCTGGCATCGCGATTAAACCGGATACGAGCGTTGACGTTCTGTGGGAGATTTTGGAGGCTGAAGATGAAAAGGAACGACCTGACGTATGTACCCTCCCCAAACCCCCCTTCTCAGATTCTTTCAGTTCCTCAAACCCCCTACGTACCCACCCCCAGTCATAAGCCTCCAAATTAACCTGAAAATAAAATAACAGATGGTGCTCATAATGACCGTCCACCCCGGTTTCGGCGGCCAAAAATTCATGCCCTCCCAACTCCCCAAAGTATCCCTCCTCCGCAAAAAATATCCAGCCTTAAACATCGAAGTCGATGGCGGATTAAGCGAAAAAACGATCGACCAGGCGGCGGAAGCGGGGGCTAATGTCATTGTGGCTGGGAGTGCGGTTTTTGGGGCACAGGATCCGAGGGGTGTTATTAAGGCTTTGAGGGGGGCTGTTGAGGGGAGGGCGGGGCGGCTGTAGGTTTCCATGGAGGAAGGAAGGGGGTTGAACAAGCGGTTGTCGTTGTTGGAGGGGGAAACAGCACATGGTGTAGTGAGATGATTTTGAAGACGCTGTTGGCTTGGATGATTGAAGGATCAGATGAGATGAGTTTGTTAATTAAGTCGGACCACGAGCGTTATCGTGATGGGTTTTTTGGTGAGGAAGAGCAGACACTTTGTGACATAGATTGCCGATTAGGATTGTCATTATATAGAAACCTTAGGCATATTCATGTGAGGTAGCAGTACTACTGTAGTCGGTCCTATTACTATCTGTCTATCATGCCTTGGCAGCTGGCTCTGAACACTCCAAACCTATGACCAACACATGCATTGCTGGATTGACATAGAGTGTCCACAATGCACCTTGTGCCTGAAAGCAACACTGTACAGCTGCCTTAATTATTTATGTAATAACCTCAAAGCTCTCAAAACTCAAACCGCTATAAAACAAGTCACGATCCCTAACCAGCCAGCCTAACCTCCCCACCACCCTCCTCATCCTCCCACTGCTGCCGTTCAACCAACCTCTCAATCTCAATCCCTAGGTTAAGCACCCACAAATCCCGCTCCGCTCTACTCCGACACTTGAACACCATTCCCCTCCCAGGTACACCAAGCTGACTAACCCGCTTCAATTGTGCTCGTTTTCTCCCTCTTGCTCTGTCTCGAGCCTCATCTCCACTTGTTCCATCGGTTTGTCCACCAGCACCACCACCACTTGAGGGTTTATCATCTTTATTCGATCCAAACCATCCACCTGCGGTTCTGAACCAGCCTTTTCTTTTGTTGCGCCATATGACGAAGCAGGTCATGACGTCTACGTCGCTGCTTGTCCAGCCATCTTCTGTCCATACGCGAGGCAGGTTGGCCATTGTGCCTATGTGGTTTGCATCGAATGTGCGGTTCTGGTATAACAGGTCGTCCTCGACGATTAGTCCGGAATATACGTAACAGCCACGTAGGTCGATGACTTCTTGCTTATCTTGATGGATGTTGGGGACTTGTGCCCCGCTCATCTTGCGTAATGTGGATTGGTATACTATCATCTTTCCACCGGCTAATATCACGCCACAGCGATGGAATGTGCCGTGGCGTCGTGGTTTGAGATATAGCAGTCCCGAGAGAGCAATGGTTCGACATGAGGCTATTGAACAAACGTTGTATAGCTGCGGTGACGCTTCAGATCGTGTCACTTCCCATTTGTGCCCGAATTGGCCGAGCTCGGCTTCGACATCTTCATCGATTTTCAGTCGTTGAAGATTAGTTGCACGTACGGTTTTGAAGTTATTCATGTCTGCTGTCCTCCTGCGTTTCCAATACTTGACGAGAGCGCGGAGACGAGTGATCCATTCATTGCACGTACGTTTATCGTATGCTTGTAAACGTACAACGAGACCATTGTCAAGCAATAGTTCAAAGATGCGGTCGGCATCGATCTTATTGGTAGTGCCGTCAGCCCGGTAGGTGTCAAGGACAGATTCGTGAAAATCGACGTCGCTACCAGATTCCAGTCCTTCATCAACTTCGTCGGTGCCCCATTGCATCTTTCGTACTTTGTGAATGCGTGTGAGGTTAATGTATCCATCCGATGCTTCCAGATTGGCAAGGTTACGACGAGCTTCTTCATGAGCTTCACGGTCTGCACGATCGATGTGATCACGTTGTCCATTATTCAGCCACTTGATTTGTTTGTGGGAGTTATTGGGATCGCTATTGTCGAGAGGGAATGGTTCAACATCGAACATAACAGGAGTCTTTTCGATGATCTCGGAAGCGCTAGGGATGTTAGATCCTGTAATGGTCTGGAGACGAGGTGGGTGAGGTGGTGTGGCGGCGGCGGGTCGGTTGAAGATTAAATAGTTATTCTGAGTGTGAAAGTAGAGGCGTTTGAAGAACGCCTTGCCCAAGCGTTTCTGAATACCTTTCTGCGAGGTCATACGGATGAGAAAACCTTCGATAGGAACAGGCTCCTCGTGCATCTTTCCCTTCTTACCGAATGTGTGCTGTGGATAGTGTATCTTCGGGCGTAACTCCAGCTCGTATGAATGCTGCATAGCCATGGCACCGTACATTTTTTGCTCATTGGCACCGTATATCCATTCCAACCGATCGTACCTTTTCCATGCGAGACCTGGTCTGAAGTTCTCATGCCAATGATGGACTACGCTTGTCCATTCAGGATTACCTTCCAACATATCGATGCATTGTGATATGATTCTGCCTGTCACAGCCTGTTCGGCCTCTTCTGTCTTTCTGATCGCTGTCTCCTCATCCTCTTCATCCATGCCTGCCTTTTCTACAATGTCGAAGGGCTTTTCGATCTGCAGAGAAACACCTAGATCTGGTACAGAGACCTGTAACTTATCCAGTCTCATCCAGCCAAGAGTGTGTCTCAGAAAGCTGAACCATTCTATAGAATGTGCTGTAGAAAAAGCCTTCATGATAACGATTCTTGTCCCTTTCTTATAGGGATGCCAGATGGCAACCGATTTATCCAAAGACGAGAACAAACTGACGTGTGTCGATTTGGCCACCAGTTTGACTTCTCGTGTCGGCTTCTTGTTACTCGAGTCATTGTGAATTTCAGGAATTACTCGAGTGTTCCAAAACTGTAACCGAAAGTCATCCTCATCGCTGTTTTGACTTTTGCGAGCTACCACCATAAATTCCCGCCATTTCTCCAGTGTTTTGGTCTCTAGTTGCATACTGCTGTTCTCGTCGAAATCATCAGGCACTTTCTGCATGGTGACCTCGACCTTCACAAGCATTTTCTCCATCTTCACGATTGTACCTTCCCGTAATGTCTGCCTTCGAGCGACTTTCTTACCTACTCGGTCCCGTGCTCTGTCAGCTTTTGCTCCAGCTCGTCTTTGCCGATCAACTACTGCTTCCGTAATCTTAAATCGGACACCTCCGGAGGGCCCTCGCCTCAACCGGGGTTGCGCATCAGTCGGATCCATGGCTGTAGGGGTTGGCTCATGCTGCTTCAGCGATTTCTTCCCATCTCGTGATTTCGGGGGTCTTGCACTAGGGCTTCGCTCAGGGAGTAATGCTGTGCGGCTTCCCGCGTCGATGGTATCGTTGGGACCATCAAATCCATGTTGTCTCAACGACGATGCGACAGTGTTTGAGGCAGAAAATCGGTTATGCTCTAGATTACGGCCTCTGGCTACTGTTTCGGATTCCTCTCCTGTGACTCGAATTTGGAAGCCTTGCATACCATTTCCTCTGGCATTGGAAGGAGAAACCTCGGAATACTCGCCAGTGCTTTGTGTACTTCTCTTCTGCAGTTTTCGAGGACTAGTCGACCTGCTTCTAGGACCGGCATTTTCAATACCAACATCTGACTGCTGTGCTTCTGTTGACACTGGTTCAAGTTCCGTGGTTTCATAAAATGCATCATCACTCTCGTTATCACCGTCATCTTCAGTTGCAGTTTGTCCTTCACTCCCATCCCCGTGCTCAGTCTCAGAATCTTCTACATCCTCCGGCTGCGGGAATCCCATGGTCATTCGTGCTTGCGTTGATCTGTCAAGTCCATCATTCGTTCTGTGATGGTAGGTCTGACCTGTGGCTGCTTTAAAAGAGGCTGTCCTTGAAGAGTAAGTGCTCAGCTCCAGCCTCCGTTTGTACCATGATTTCCTGTTGCTGTTGAGCCATCCTTCGGGTATTGGACCAATGAAGAAGCGTTGAGTCGTCGAATGCAAATGCTCAGGGCTTGCGTGCTTCAACTTGTGAGCTGTGTAGGAATTTGGATCAAGACCTGGGACGTTGTGAGAGGAAGCGCGGGTCCCTACAGGGAAGAGTGCTGCTTCCATTGCTGTTGTTGATGTACAGGAAGAAGTTCATTGTGTGCCTAAGTTGGTGCTATCGGCCATGCGTGCTGTATCGTCGTCTGAATATCACCCAAATGCTGCCATAGTATACCCAGATATTCGCCAATAACCTCCAATGGTGTAGACAGTCAATAACGATTTGCACATGATGGAGAAGCCGCAGGCAGCATGTCAAAAGCAAGCAACTGCGAGTGTAAGGTTTCGAGTTAGTGCTTGTGGTGCATAAAGTTCTCGCTATGATGCTAGAGGCTAGTAAGCCTAAATCTGAGAGGAGGGGACGCCCGAAAGTGGAAACCTCATTGCTCAGAAAGAAGTCTGGCCTTTCGGCTTCACCCTTGATCCATGTCAGCGATCCCGTCTTGTCTGTCGCAGTTTGTGGAGAATTACATACCAAACGCACCCCTCACTCCATCTTCGGATTCGAATTTATGAGTTTTGTGTGACACAAAACTATCTCGAATTTGAAGTTTTGGGTCCAGAGGTCCAGTGCTTTACAAAAATGGCAGTCTCAATCCCAGCAGGCAAGACGTGGTTCGACACGCTCAAGAAGTCCTTCACCGATGTTCCTGTAGGTTCAGACCAGGGGATCGATACCTCCAGTTTTCTAGAGGCTTCAGAAGCAACAACGACACTATTTGGTAAGTTGAAGAACGCCAACTGGCTAGATTGGATGTACTAACTCTCTCAGACCTACTCGGCAGTGTGGCTTTCACCCCTGTCAAGAATGATATGAACGGCAATGTCAAAAAAGTCCGTGAGCGTCAACTAGCCTCCCCAGGTACATCAGAAAACCTGCAATCCCTCTGCAAATCCGAACTCGTGTCGAAATCTCACAAAGCTACCGAGGGTCTTCTCTGGCTCGTTCGCGGCCTCGACTTCACCGCTCAAGCGCTACGTGCCGATCTTACCAATAACGCCGGCGCAGCAGTAAACGAGGTCAAACCCAAGAGAGAGTTAGCCGACAGCTTCAGAGATGGCTACAAGAACACATTGGCACCACATCACAGTTTCATGGTGAAGCCTATTTTCAGTGCAGCAATGAGTGCTACACCATACAGAAAAGATTTCTATGCGAAGCTATTGGGACAGGGAGCAAGCCCGGACACGTTATACGCCGAGCTGGAGAAGTGGCTGAATGCGCTAGAGGAAAGGGTGACAATCCTGAAGACCTTCCTAGCTAGTAAGGAAGCGAAGTGGTAAGTGCTGGGAAGCACGGGCATGGCGAATGAGCAGCAAGGCGTTGTATTGAGCAGGCCAATATGCATGATTTATATAGTTGACCGTTTTGAGCAAGATAAGCATTGCATTGGTCTCCATCACTCGATGGAGACCAAGAACAATTTCATGTCATTTGCGCACTCAAAAGCGTTCGCTATGCTGGACTTCTTCAGAAAACAAACGCCGTGACATATCTACAAATCCGAGGATGACTTTTAAATCCATTTCCCCATAAGGTTGGCTCTAGCTGGAAAACATCGATTTGGTCGTCGGTACCCATCGACATTATTTGACATTGCGTAATGTTTGTACAAAGTATTGTCTCGTATGCAGCTGGGTGGTGGTGGTGGTGGTAGGGCTAGAGTCTCGACTCAAGCCAGTAAGACGTCTCAACATGTATTATGCCGGTAGCCATTGCCCAAATTCCAAACTTTGTCTTCAAAGTCAAGATAGGTATCATCGCTCGACGACTTCCAGGCCATGTACATAAGAAGCCTAGGCATTTGCTAACAGGCTTCACACCTACTCATTATGGAACAACGATACGTAGCTGTGAGTACACCAGACTTCCATGCAGCCGAGGATAGATCCAGAGAAAGGTCTTTCGAAGTCAAGGTGTCCATCCGAGTCATGGCCCAGAGGCCGAGTCTGATCTGTTTTGAGATTGTACTCTGACTGCATGTGGCAGCTCATACTGCAAGGCTGTCATTCCTTTCAAGAATGTTGCTCTACACATCTCCCTAGTCAAGCCCTCACATATCTCACAGCTCTTGCCCAATGCCTCACTCTGCATATCCTGACCGTTGCAGCTTAGCCCTGTCGAGTTCATCGTACTCTTTATCGATTGCATCTGCCATCTGCTTTTTCTGCTTCAGCATCGTCTTCAGAGCAGCACTAGCGGGTTTGGTGTCCTCCGCTCTCTTACTCCCAGGCACCTCCACCTCCGCAAAGTAATCATCGCCCTCACCAGGGGCTGGGGGCTGTGGTTTCCACCGCCTTCTTTTGTCTCCAATCGTGGCGAGTTCTGCACTTGTGGCAGCATTGTTAAGAGCCTTGCTTCCAACAAGTCGCTTCATTTCTTGTAAGAGTCGACGAGCTCGGTCCCTTGTCTCTTGGTCTTCATGACCCCTCATGACATCGTACGCAGCGAGACTCAGTTTCCTAATCTCTTTCCGGAAACTCAATCCGACCTCGTTCTGTTGCTCCCATCTACGTACAAACTCCTCTGATCGCTCTTGTAAATACTCCAACATCGCTTCGGCCTGATGTCCATTCTCGAAGGACTTCTTCTGACTCAAGATATCGGGGTTTACAGATGCTTCTTGTACTGCACCCTCGACGACCCGTCCATGATCGCGCGCTGGCCATCCGTTTTTCCCTCCATCAACTTTCTTGGCACCAAGAATGTTCCACCAGGGCGACCATAGCGCCGTCACCCGTCCCTTAACCAACGCCTCCGAAATGGGTCCAAAATAATTCGAATCAACGCTCTTTTTTCGATTGTTTACGTCTCCTTCTACCCACAAATGATTGAACGGAATGATGACGGGCTCAGGATCGTCCTGGCCATTATACCCCTTGAGGGGCTGCACACTATCTCCTGGAATGCCTACCACTCTCTTCACGCCAATTTTCTCCGGGTCGTGTGGTGTCCAGTAAACGATGATATCTCCTCTCCTATACCTGCCTGTGAAGACGTCACCCGTTCTAGTGGAGCTTCGTGCCATCTCTTGCCGTACATTCGGTGACCACTTTGACACGATTACCCTTGTAGGGCTGTAGAGGGAGTCGTTATCTGATTCACAGTCCGGATTCAGTGTGGGACGCATACTCGGTCCAGAGACAGTGTACCATGTCAGTGGAGAGTGAGTAAAGAGGAATGTTGCGATAGGTAAGGTGACAATGAAGCCGAAGATCCAGCTGCGCAGAGCAGGACGAGACCGTACGAAAGCAGGTAACAAGCGTATCCAGATACTAGGTCTGTTGGGCTCGGGAGGCTGCGGCTCAGGAGGAGGGTTGAGCTCAGGTCCGGGCTGGGACTCAGGACCAAGTTTGGATTTGTTGTACAGTTTGACTCTATCACGGTCTTGGACACGGTCGAGGAAAGACCGCTTATCTCTTGGCTTCTGGATCGAGATGTGTCGACAACGGGAAGGACGAATAAAGAGTGAACGGGGTCGTAGATGCTGCCATCCTCTGGACGCCGGAGGCATTATAGAGCTGTGAGGATAGGATTCTAATCGCTACCGATTCATCGCGACTTCGTGTTCTCCTTTACCGAAGACGTGGATTAAGATGCTCTACTTGTTAACGAGATCAGTTTAGAGCTTTGAAAAGTGCTTTTGGGCGAGCTGATTTTGGTTGTCGTCAATAGTGATCAACTTGAAGCGCATGTGAAATCGAGCATGCTCGCCTAGCACTATCCAAGAGAAGCAAGTTAACCGCAATATTATACAAGCACTGGTGATTTTGCAGATACCAAGCTCACTCCCCTGATTCTTTCCATGTAAATCTCAGTATCGAACACAGAGTGTCAGATTGATGCAGGCGAACTGTATGAACTTTCAATAACTTATATACTAGTCGTGCAATTGGTAGGTATTTGTGGTGGTCATGACATGACTTTAACCGACACGGGGGACTTTTCAGCCATCAAACGCATTTTCGACGCTCCGCAATATGACCCTCGTGATTGGTCAACACGTGCGAACCTGCCCCGAACTCGATCCATTTCAGACGGACTGAATCAGCTTCATTACACAATCGTGGTATGGTTAGAACTCTTGGCGAGACGAGTTACCGCGACGAACCGCCCACGATTACTGCCCGGACATCAGCCGGTACTAAGTCTTATCATCCATCGCCGACCTCGACATGGCAAGTTCTCAAGCAGGAGAAGACGAGTTCTTACTGCCTCCTCCTAATGGCATACTTGACAGGAGCAAGTCAGTGACGAGCCAGCCGCTGAAGCTATTGAATCTACCAAATGAACTACTAAGACTGATCTTGACATTGCTGGACAACCGAACGCCATCTGAGAACAATTTTGTTGGCCATCCAACGTCCTCTTGGACAGTCTCTCAAGACCATCCACTCAAGAACGTCTCGGTGCTCTCTCATCGACTTCGCTCGCTTGTTCTCCCATTGCTTTTCTGTCACGCCCGTCTCGATCCCTACCGTCTGAGCCCCTTTCTCGAATTCGTACGACAGAATGAACTGTCGGAATACATTGTCAGCATTGTCGCTAACCTACAAGGACCATGCAGTCATTTCCATCCAGCGTGGTGGTGCCGTTTGCTAAACGAAATACCTGCAACCTGTTTCACCATATCATGCGCTCCACATGTTTTTGCCGAAATCGCCAAGGTGAGTATGAACATGAATGATTCTTGGGCTTTCGATATTCCTTATCAACTTCTTGAGCTTCGCCAGAGTCCGGAAGCTGCGCGTCAGCATGTTTCATACAACAAGCTGCCGAGCGTACTTACTGCAAGACCGTGGCATAGCTTACGGGTGAACGAAGGCAGCAATCTCTCAGCCTACTCGAGCTATGAGTACTTCCTAAAGAAACCACCATCAATCATGGCAAACATGGGATCTCAGTTCGCTCCGCTACATGTTCCAAATCCACCTAATCCCGCGCTCCAAATACTTGAAGGCCTGACAGAATTTTCATTTATTGCTATCTTCCCATTCTACAACCATGTTGACGATATACTCAAATGCGTCCGCAGAATGAAAAGCTTGGAAACATTGTTCATGAAACTATGTCCTGAGCCTGAAAGTACCATACTCGAAGACGAGATGAAGGCTGCGAACTACCATATAGATCTCAATGATCCATGGGCTGAGTAAGTCTGATATGGCATGCTTTGACCCATGAAGCTCTTCTAGCAGAACAAAACTTATGTTTCTTGTTTAGGTTTAACACGTCATATCGACTAGTCGCGCACGCAGTTCGATCTTTGGGTGCCGCATTCCGTCTGCAACGGTTCGTCGTAGATGACTTCAAAATGACCGGTGTCTGGGACTCCGTTGAAACCACTATCTCAGATATACTGGACATTTCTTGGGTTTACAAAGGCCAAGGTACATGGTCGAAGCAAGCGCTTCCCTTGCCTGCTGTGCCTTCAACAGAAATGCCTTGATGGCGTTACAGTATTACTGGCTTGATAGTCTTACCCAGGACTGTCAAACAAAAGATCGACGTACTCGTTCAGCGTATTGGATCTGGTCGTCACACACGGGTAGGGTTCAAGGTTCGAAATTAGTGCTCGGATGGTTGCTAGACCACATGCCAGAAGGAGGTCACGCGCTCCATCTAGTTTGACGTGCAACACCACAAACAGGCAGACATGATTTCAAGCACCTGCTGAATGGTCCAGCACTCATGTCGTCTCCAATGACGGATCATATGCGACAAGGTCTTCATTCTTGGTCCTGTGTCATCAAGCCATCCAATATGCACAGACCCTGTATTTGACTGTAGGCATCACTTGGAGTACTAAATGTGGTTTCACTATCTTTTGTAGCGCCACCAAGCTCCCAACAACATCAGAAAAGTCTGTCATTCATGTGGCAAATGCTGAGGCAAAAGGAAAAAATAGTCGGTCTAACATGGGTGTCGTGGTGTGACGTGACGGCCTCAGGTGTCATCCGATGTCCGGGTGTTCACTTATACACACGTGATTCAGTCAGAATGTCTCATGTCCATTGGGTGATAAAACAGGGCTATTTCAACGCCAAGAACGCGAACACTAATCAACCAGCCATGGACACGGAGAACACGTAGACTTGTGGCTCACACTCGAAGTATACTGCAAAGCGTGGAATCAAGGTTTCTGACCCATCAGCTGGCTCAAAAACGAACGTCAATCCACAAAGACAAGCCTGGAACAGGATCAATCGTGTTTTGAATCCAACAATTTCAGCTCGCACCCGGCGTGTGCTATTTCAAGGTGGCAAGGCATCAAATCCTGCTAAGCCATCGCTTATGTCCACCAATGCCAAGACATTTGTTCGTTTTTAAGCCAACACCGGAAAATGTGGATGCCTGGAGCCGGGGTGACGTGGACTTATCATACCTAGCCTCAACCTTATTCCACCCAAAATCGTCCTCCCGTTCCGACCCAAAGCCGAAAGTCTTTGGAGTTGTAATCCAAGCTTCACCATAGTGCGTTTTCTCCTTAGCTGAGGTGCACGGGCCCTGATGGATAAGTAATCTTTCGGCTGCTGGCAAGCGGTTTGCACAAAGAAACAAGTTCAGGTTTCGGCTCCGCAAACTTGAAACTACGGGAGCGAGCAACGATGTGATGCCCTTTGCGACATCCAGCTCCACCGAGACATGTCTACGACAGCGTTCGTGTTGTAAAACGGAATGTACTCCTCCAGCTACAGTATGTCCACACGATCCGCCATCACCACACGAGTTTAAGAGTCCGTGGAGGCATTGTACCACAGCCAAAGTACGCTGCAAGAATATCTTGAAATGACACCTATCAAGTGAAAGTGATGACTTTACGAAGCGCCCTGCAATTCAGGTTTCAAACACCGCCTTGCAAAGCTGATATTGGCCCGTCGATTCCAGCACGGTAAGATCACAACAGGCATGGATTACTGACCTGGCATGTCCAATTGGACACTGTCTCACCAATGGGCATCACATGACCCAGTCAGTCAGCTGAGTGATTTCCAGATGCCCAGTTGTGCAAAATATCTCCAAGCTACTTTGAATACGAATTTTCCATGCCAAGCCAGGATCTTTGACGTGTATGTCAGCACACGCCAATATCTGACATGGCTTTTAAACCAGATCGGTGTCATCCCCTGGTGTGCTGTGGCGGGGGCAGAAGTAAGCCAGGCTAGCTAAACAAGAAACAAAAGTACTTCACAGATGTGCAAAGTCAACCGTCTTGCGCAGGACAACAGGCCAGCTGGCTGTGAAATCAGCTGTAACCTCCTTCCACCTTGATAACCAGCATCACGATATTGGAAGCGCCAACACGAGCTAACATGTCAACAACGGAAATACACATTCCCCCACGACTGTACCAAAACCAGAGCGACTGGCTATCCGGCGCAGAGTGTTCGCGAGTGTTCGCGTGTGACTAGATACTAGATACGTACATAATATATCAAAGTAACCCAAAATCGTACTTCTCATATATCCATCTTTACATACACAAACACCTGAACAAGCTATAAAGTACATGTACTGTACAAGTCCATGTCCATGGGTAATCCAGCCATACAACGTTCCACCTATTGAGCACTCATCCTTGGAATATTGTATCCATCTACCTGAGCACGATAGATATCTGATCTATCTTCGAGCAGGACAGTGTCAATGGCAATAACAATGAGAACAGGAGTAAGCTCCTTCTCGAGTGGCGTCCGATGAGAGTTCTACCTAAATCAAAGAAATGAAAGACTTGCATTGTATATATTGATTGATGTGGATGTGTGGAAGGTGTCTACTGGGCCTGGTTATTGTATACGCTTGTTAATGTGGGTGGTATTGTGACTACATGTATCTTATTATCATCCATTCCATCGTGTAAAACCTCTACAATACAGCAATAACATTACTAACAATCGTTTTCAAGTCGGGCCATGTCAAGCTTACAGTAATTCTTCTGAAACAATCTGAAACGTTTCAATGTGTTTTTTTTGTTAATTTTGATCTGATCCCACACCCTATCGCATGGACCTGGGGGTGACTGACCACAGCCTTGTGCTTACCGTACATCCACAGACGTACGCTTCTTTCTACAGTACAGTACAACCTTGTTTTCTAATCTCCATATTGCTTCGGCTCACGACCCATATCAAGTAAGAAGCGGAGATAACCTTGAGTGTATCAAAGGAGGCCCGTGTGTGATTGATTTTGCCTCCCTGTTTGCCTCCACCGCCACTCGACCAATAAGTGAGTAAATATCAGTAACACTTTAATCACAAGCACACGAGTAACGTAAGAATCGTCAGTGTGCTCCACATAGCTTCTTCCACGCTGTGTTGATGTGCGTAGCGCCTGTGCATCGTGAAACAATCATTGCATGAGGTGAATTTTCTGGGTCATTCCAGAGGCTTCAGCGTCTCAGAGTGGCGAAAAGCACGCGGTGCTAAAGTCGTATGAGCCACTCAATGGTTTTTGCTCTACCGTATCAACAGCCGTTCCGCTGGTGCATCGGAGTGACCGACAAAGTGAAATTGATGTTCGATGTTGCTGTCAGACACCTCCTTATCACCCTCGTCTGCCTGCGCTGCCTGCTAGGCGGCCTGGACGGCTAGTCTCTCAGAGACAAGATCTCTGCCGATTTCGATTCGCCGGGATGGCTCGTTACCGTTGCTTGTCGACTGAGCATCCTTGTCAGACTTTGGTTCGTGGTGATCGAGAATAGGCATTTCCTGTGGACTTTCAATGACATGTGCAACTCCATTGCTCTGTGGGTTCGGTGCAGTCGCATCAACACGATTTTGATCAGGCTGGTGCACAAGCGCAGGCAGAGCTGGATTGGAGCCTATTAGCGCAGTGAAGTTCCTTTCCGTAGGTCGAGTTGAGTAATCTGCGCCAGGTGCCAGGTTCTTCACAATCTCATCCATGCGACGCAACTCTTCGTCCTGTTGCCTAATCAAGTCCTGCTGATGCGCAATGTGTTGTCGTGCAAGTGCGAGCTGCCTGACAGCCTCATCTTTAGTAAGCTCGCTGTTGGTACCGTTTCCGTAAAATTGCTCGTCAATCACGGGCTGAAGTTCGCTTCTCACGGACTCTCTTCGAGAATCTGACAATGGAGGATACTGCGATCGTTGGTTGACTTGCTCATCATCTGGGGAGTCTGGGTCTACCGTCTTGCGCCGTTTTCGAGGCTGCTCAGGAGATTCATCGTTGTTCGAATGTTGCGATTCTGGAGGGGGCGAATAGTGACCCGTGTACGAATGCCTTCGGCGTAGATGTTCCTCTAGATTTTCGCGTCGAGTAAAGCCTTCGCCTGTACTTCTGATGCAATTTGCATGAGGACAATAAAGTGGTCTCCTCGCAGGTCCCACTCCCTTCTTATGAACCTCGCGCATATGTCTCAAGAGACCACCACTGTAGGTAAAACCAGGGTTCTGCTCACAAGTTGGTTCGTTGCACTTGTAAGGACGTTCATGCTTGTCCATGTGTTTGTTCCATTCGCAAGGTCGTCTGAAAATCTCGGTCTTGTCGGTGCAAGCAGGATGTTGACAAACGATCTCACCTTTGTCGTTCCGTGGTGGCTCTCGTTCAGGCCTCGCCGAGTATGTTTCGATGGTGTTTCGTGGTGCTGGGATATGAGTGTGCGGTGCCATCTTGAGTTGTCTTTTGGAATACAAAACCAACGTCGAGGTGTGGTATGAATAATATGTTGATGAAGCGGTGGCCTTAGGGTTGATGGAATGGGAAAGAGCCTAAGGCAAGAAGATATGTATATTCTGGCTGACGGTGAAACCCACCAGAATTGTGACCTGGCCTATTTGGGAATTGACAGCGACGGCGCCGAGACGCGTCCAGGTTATCTTATGGACGTGGCCAAATAGATGCGCCCAAGATACCTACGTGTCTTGGGTGGCTGTGAGATTAATAGCCAACAAAGTCAAGGTAACTTATTGATGCCTGAAGAAGGTAAAATGTTGGTAGCGGCAAAAGTGGACGGTGACATGTTCTTCAACAGCCAAGACTCGGAGGTCGCACTTAGATTGGAAATCAAGACGGACGTGGAGGAAGTGGCGAGGAAAATTATGAAGAGAATAACATGCAGGCAATAAGAATAGAGAGCGCGACGAGGAAGGGGCGGAACCAGCTGACGATGAACTTAAATTAGTGCCTCATTCAGGCTCCAACTCGGATGTGCTAGCCCACACCAGCCTGCCGCGTTCGTGTTTTAGGGTGACTAGTCAGGCCGAACTAGTGGACCACTGCGCACCAATAAAACTCGCAATCTACGTCTTTTCTCGACACTTCTACGCCCACAACCGTCTGCTGACTGAGTCAAGCGACCTCAGCGCTGAAATCAGTTCAGCAGACTTACGAAAAGCCATCGTCGACTCATGCTTAGTTTAAGTTGTCATCGGTGAAGCTGAACAACGTAGTAAGACTCACAGTCAGCATAGCACCGATGTGCTACTTAGTGTAGCCAATGGCGCCCGGCAGTGCAGAGCCAACTACTGTACGCCCGCAACGTCCTCATCAGTAAGAGTCGCTCTACTAGGTAGCTGAAATTCCTCTCGTTCTTAGCATTCATGACAGAGTAAGAGCTGTGCCTCCTCATACAATTCTGCGGGTGCCACCTCGTACGCGACATTGGCGGTTCGCGGCTGCCTTCTCCTACCTAGGAAATGCTGTCGAGTCACTTGTGAAGTCCTAATACAGGAATCGATCGTAAGTCTCGGGTACTTCATCCAAGTTTAAACCAGTAGTCATGTGCCACCGCTGCAAGGCGGATGCCATGTGTCAGCATCGGTTTGAACTAGTGACCATATCAGATATTAGCGGTGGCAGCCTTGTTCGGGGCCTTGATTCGCGAATCGACAAAAGCGATGGAGGTCTGTGCCCAAGCCATCAAGGCGTACGCACTCTGTGTTAGGCAGCAACGTCACAAAGTACACAATGCGAGGACTCTGTGACGGCTAATCGCTGATCGCCTTCCTCGGCACCGAGAGAGACTCATTCAATATATATGTATGAGTCTTGAATGGCGTCGGTCTAGATTATGACGCCACTGTCGCGCTTTTAGCTTGCAATCTGAAAGACTGGCTGATGTGTGTAATCCATGGAGACAATCAGATTCAGAAGTGCTACACTCTTCGCGAGTATCACAACGACCGCAGACCATCAGATGGTCTCCTCAACCTGCTCCACAAACCTTACCATCCAACCCAGCAGGCGTTATGGTAGTGCCTCTAATGTAGCCTAACTCGTCAGCAAACGAAGTTTCTGGGAAAGGCAGATCGCCTCTTGCTCTAGCCCTCCATGATAGGCAGCCGTCCACAAACAAATGACCACGACGAGGAAGGCCATAGTTCGATGTGCCTTCCATGTGCTTGAGCAACCAAACTGCTAGCGCGTTGCCGTGACTCGATTCATGAACTGCCCAAGCTGTGACTTTCTCATCGTCCCTAGGCAGCGAACCAATGTCGGCTCGCAGGAGTAACGAGAGCAATTCTGAGCTGCTACTGTCTTGTTGAAGCGCAAGATGGAACAGATCGACAGGCAGCGGATGGTGGGTAGGCGGAGTCAATTGTGGTCCGAGCATAGTTTGGAATGTCCATGCACCTGACTTGAATAGCGCATTATGTATCTCAAGTAGAGTTTTGAGTGCAACAATGTGGCTTTCTTGGATTGCGTTCTTCATGCCTTCGAAGACCGCATTTGCAGAGATAGCCATGATGAGATCATCCTGCACGAACGTGTATCCTTGTCGCAAGAGCTGCAGAAATTCGACTTGCTCATCAGTCCACGGCGTATTGCAGAGCAACCACTTGGGAATGTGGCGCACCGCCAATGTGCTCAACGAGCGATCAGTAGTTTTGTGCACCACTCCGTTGTCGTCCAAGCTCGAAGTCCACGTTACGATGCGCGGGAGGAGAGTTTCGAAGGGTTGACGCTGCATGTGACTCAGAGGTGTGTGGTTGCTGCCTAATTCTTCGATAGTGGTTCGAGCTAGAAAGTGCTGCTCCAACTCCAGTCCATTTGTTAACTTAGGTAACACGGCAAGGGCTCGAATCGTTTCATTGGCTACTTCAAGTGGTGGCTCTTGTGTCGCATCGATGCCCTGCTGGTGCGACTCGGCTGAGGCATACTCTTGGTGCCATGCTTGAACCACTACCAACCGGGTCAAGGTGGGTAAGCATGTTCTGATACGACGATAGGTGCACCATCGGCAAGACAAGATGCCCTTTTGCAACCACACTTTCTCAGTGCTATCCAATGTGCGATATGTCGCAGGCAAGAAGTGCTTCGCCTCGACAGGACTTACCCCGTCATCGTCAAAATACGCAAACGTAACCAGGGCATTAAAGATAGGCTCTGTGGATAGTGCCTGCTGCAGATGCTTTGAAGCACGTGGCATATTGATCTCCAGCGCATAGAAGAATATCTGCTGGATGAGTTCGAGCGGCAGTTTCTCCAGTGTGGATAGGTTGTCTGTCGTCGATTTCTCCATGTTGCCTGACGACTGCATGTGGTACCTTCGGATTTTGCTTAAAGCAGCAACCTTCCGCCTTGCTAACAGTTGTGATGGTGGTTTCAACGAACGCCCACTGGTATTGGTTGAGCTCTTTGGTCTTGTTCTCTCCTGACGTTTTCGCTTGCCATGGATTTGCATCATCTCGGCATCATGAACCCGGTGGTTTTATGTGAAAGGTCCCGCTATAAAACACACAAGGTAGTGGTTAGTAGATCAATCTCTAAGAGAGCACTGGCCATCACATTGCGAGCGTGCAGCTGTTAGAACAACGACATAACTCTCCTTCAAATTAGTGAGATGGAATCGATTGACGGAGTGGCGAGAGCACCAAGAATGAAGAACTTGAAGTCGTCAAGCAAACGAAGCGTGCTGCGCATTGGGATCTCGTAACCTACCGTATCCCACACGCCCACCTGTAGAGCCATTTTGCAGTACTTTAAGTTGTCACTAAACCCTTGTACCGACCCCTTCTTGTTATTTCAAACACAGACTTTCGCTCTGATTACCAATTGCCATTCTACATGTCCTCTTCACAATACTTATAACAATGAGCAGGATGTGACTATAATTACCACTGTTATTGCTAGACACCGTGTCGTCACGTCATAAATTGACCGTTAGTACGTATTGTCACGGAATTCGAAGAATTTATACCGATGTGGTAAAAGCCACGGACTAAGTTTTGTAAGGTGTAACAGCATCTAGCACAACAAGGAAAGGATCACAAGGAGAATGGTGATGGACGAATTTGAAACTGCTTGAGCAACGAGAACGCCAGTAAACCACCCGTGTACAGAAAGTAGATACTAAACATACAAGCCTCCAATCCATGTAAGAGCTTCACTCTCTTCCCTCCCTTCTCGCATCCCAACCTAATCGACCTCTTGAGCTCCGTAACTTCCCTCGACTGGCATCGACGATAGGACTGACCCATTCCTCCGCAACTGTCCCACCAACAAGCTCCTTCTCGCCGGCTTTTCTCACATAGCTCGTCGCTCCCAACATCGTTGGCTCAAAGTTTAAGTAAACGGACTCCCACATGCCGGCGGGTGCCTCAAAGATCTCATGCATTATTCCAATGTGGTCCAAACCTCCATTCTTGCTCTCCTTGTTCCACCAATTGACCGCATCCATGTGTGATGGACCAACGGCGAAGTTGTGGATTGATTCGATGCTGCGCCAGTAGCTGATCAGAAACGTGTCCACGGTCCCAGAGGGGTTAGGTTGCCACAATGTACTCTGGCCGAGGAAGCCACTTTCTTCCTGAGGTAGCTTGTCGAGTTCCTTGGCCATACAGTCAGCGAGGTCGGTAAATTTGGCAATGTGGGGTGATGCGAGCCAGCCACCAGGATGGTTCGCGGTGGCCCCCAGGAGAAGAATAGCGACTTTATTCTTGTTGGGAGATTCGTCGGTGGTGGGGAAGTTGCCGGCTTTATCTGGGACAAGGGCTGTGTATCGCCTGAGGAAATCCGGACGGGCAAGGTAAGGGTTTTTGATGACATTGTATGAAATCAGGACTGTGTTGACAACCTTGGCGAGGAGGAAGAGGACTGGCGGGAGAACGGCGTAGAATCGCCAGTACTTGATGACCGAGGACAGCGGTAGAAGGAGGAAGATGGATTGGAGGAGGGCACCGATGCATATCCAAACTGAGAGAGGGAAGCTGATTTTGAGAATCTAAGCACTGATTGTCAGTACTCGTCAGGTCGAGATTATTATTGAAGAAACTATACCACTGCAAGCGACTGCAACTCAGTCATCCATTGCGACTGAGGCCTTGGCCTCGTTGTCGTAGACGGAAACATGCTTGTATAACTGCCGCTCAACATCGTGAACTTGCTCTTCTCTTGTTTGTGTCTATAGAAGCCGATATGCGTCGACTAATACCCGCGATGTGCACGGACTTATTCATACCACACCTCGACGTTGGTTTTGTATTCCAAAAGACAACTCAAGATGGCACCGCACACTCATATCCCAGCACCACGAAAC